>Ga0308167_1000071_pt1 | contig 240878 bp, 236 predicted proteins | sample PhyCR1_2_FD_202138 | JGI IMG/M metagenome (GOLD analysis project Ga0308167, IMG submission 202138) | Phyllosphere microbial communities from UC Gill Tract Community Farm, Albany, California, United States - DLSLRC.R1 | ecosystem: Host-associated > Plants > Phyllosphere > Unclassified | place...
CGGTCGAGGTGCCCACGCACCACGCCGCGCTCATCTCGTTCGCCGACGGGCAGTCCGCGCAGACGACCCTGTCGTTCCAGCACGCCCTGCCCCGCAACGGCTTCGTCGAGATCAACGGCTCCGAGGGCACGATCGTGCTGCCGGACCCGAACGTCTTCGACGGTGACAGCACGCTGTGGACGCTCGGCAAGGACGAACCGACGACCCTCGAGCACAAGGGCTCGACCTGGGGTCGCGGCACGGGCGTCGTCGAGATGGCACGTGCGATCGCCGAGGGCCGCCCGGAGCGCGCCTCCGGTGCCGTCGCGTCCCACGCGCTCGACGTCATGCTCGGCATCCGGGACGCCGCCGACTCCGGCCAGCCCGTCGAGATCACCTCGCGCATCACGAAGCCGGAGCCGCTGCCGGAGGACTTCGACCCGGCTGCTGCGGTGCTGGCGGAGGGCGCGAACGCCTAGCCAGCCACGTGACGGACGGGAGGCGCGGTGCCAGCTGGCACCGCGCCTCCCGTCCGTCAGCGTCGTGGGTGCGTCCGGCCCACCGAGCGGGCCAGATCCGTCACGTCCGGAGCCGCACACCGACGTCCTCCGCCCTCCGGGCGGAGGACGAGCGGCGTGTCCTGCCCGCTCGTGGGTGACACGACAAGCCGATCGGCCGACCGGCCGGTCGGCTTCGTCCCGCAGGGGGATGCCGACGGGAGCGCTGTCGTGTCAGGGTCGAGCAAGGGGGATCCGACCGCTGTCGAAGGAGGCGCCACGGACACGACGCACGACCGAGCGCCACGACGAACGGTCCTGCCGGTCCTCGTGTCCGCTGCCGCGCTGGCCGTCGTCGCCACGGGGGTCGGCATCGGCGTGCACCTCGAGCACGTTGCCGAGACCGCGCGACGACTCCCTCCGGCGAGCGCCTCGTCGGAGCAGGTCCTCCGCGTCTACCTCCGCGCCGCCGAGGCCCACGACTGCGCGGTGACCGAAGCCCTCACGGCTGCGCACGCACCGTCGTCACCCGACCAGGCGTGGTGCGGGCAGCGGCAGCCGACGTCCTGGTTCGACGAGCACCCGGACCTGCTCGCCCACCGGAACGTCGGCGCCGTCGAGCGGATCCCGGCCGACGAGCGCAGCGGGGTCGCCGAGGAGTGCATCCCCGTCGACGTCACCGAGACGAACACGAGCGGCGCCGACCCCGGGACCCTCGAGGGGTGGCAGTTCTGCTTCCGCCACACCGAGGACGGGTGGCGACTGTACGACGAGGGCTACGGGTGAGCGACTCGTTGCACTGAGCGGCCGACCTCGGCGACCACTCTCCGCCGGTGACGAGCGCCGACATCCGTGCCATCAGTCCGCGCGGGACGAACCGGTGGGCGTTCGCCGTCACCGCGTTGCCGAGGCCGGACACCACCGTCGGGCCGCCCTGCCGCGCGAACGCCCGGAGCCCCACGGCCGCGACCTGCTCAGCCGACTGCCGCCCGCGTTCCATGACGCCCGCCGACCCCGCTCCCCGGGCGGCCTCGTCGAAGAAGCCCGTCGCGGTGGGGCCGGGGCAGAGGGCGAGGAACCGCACCCCGCTCCCCCGGTTCTCCTGCCAGACCGCTTCGGTGAACGACAGCACGAACGCCTTCGTCGCGCCGTAGACGGCCATCTGCGGCGTCGGCTGGAACGCGGCGGTCGACGCGACGGTCATCACACCACCGAGCCGGCGCTCGAGCATCCCGGGCAGGAACGCGTGCACGAGCCGCACGACCGCGGTGCAGTTGAGGTCGACCTGGGTCCGGAGCCGCTCGTCCGTCGCGGCGGCGAACGGCCCGTGGTCGCCGACGCCGGCGTTCGCGACGAGGATGTCCACCCGGGTGCCCCCGAGACGTTCGATGACCCCGTCGACGCCGTCCGCCGTGGCGAGGTCCGCGGGGAGCACCGTCGCCGTCACGCCGTGGTCGCGGCGGATGCGCTCGGCGAGCGCGTCGAGCCGGCCCTCGGACCGGGCGACCAGCACGACGTCGGCGCCGGCTGCGGCGAGCCCGAGGGCGAGCGCCTCACCGATCCCCCCGCTGGCGCCGGTGACGAGGGCGCGGAGGCCACGGAAGGGGCTGCGGGGACGGCTCATGGGTCCTGCGTACACCCGGTGGTGGCGGGATCGACCCGGACGGCGTCAGGAGAGCTGGGGACGACGACGCAGGACCGCGGGGACTGCTGACCGAGCATCGACCCAGGCACTGAGCACCGGATCGATGTACCCGGTGACCAACAGGACGTCGTCGTACCGTCCTCGGAGGTCCTGGTTCCAGATGCGGTGGTGGTGGCCGATGCGGTTCCGGAGGTCGCGGAGGCGGCTGACCGGTGCACGAACGGTCGTCTGCGCTCGATCGGGAGCGCCGGGGAACCCCGTTGCGACGTCGGGCCAGAACCGCATCTGCGCCCGGGAGACCATCTGGTGCCAGAACCCGAACGAGACCTCTGAGATCAACTGCCCTGGCGTCACCGGCTTCCCGTTCTTCATGACGCGGCGCTTCGCCCTGACGACGTCCACGTAGGGGTACTGGTGCGCAGCCGGCGGCTCGCGCCGGCCGAACTCGTACTGGTCGTCGAAGATCCAGTGGCCTTCGCGCCCGAGTCGCTCGTGCCGAGCGGTCATCCGCGCATCGACAGTGTTGCGCAGGGCGACTTCGAGGTGCCCCAAGGAGCCCCAGAACGCAGCCGATGCCTCGACGTTCCAGTCGTACAACGCTCTCGCGACGGACGTGTCGCCGGACGCGGCGGCGAGGTAGTGCTGCAACCGCTCGCGACCGATGTGGTGCTCGACGGAGTCCCACGTCTCGTTGCTCAAGATCCCCCCACTGACGTAAGATCGATGTCAACACCCCGGAACCGTCCCTGTAGGCCCTCATCGGCCAGATCAGACGGCCGGGGTTCTGCTTTTGTAGCAGGGCGCGGAAGTCATCACGCCCGGCAGGTCCCCAGCCGCTCTTCTGCACGTGCCGCTGATCGGCTACTGTTCCTCGCAGAGGGAAAAATCCCGCGCCGCTCACCGGCCGGGAGCGTGCACGCGTCTCACGGGAGTCGCCACTTCTTCATCGAAGGAGTGCACCCGTGTCTGCACACACCCCACCCGCCCGTCTCCGTGACACGTGGATCGCCCTGTCCGGGCTGTCCGCCGTGTTCCTGTTCGAGATGCTCGACAACTCGGTCCTCACCGTCGCCCTGCCGACGATCGGTCGGGACCTCGCCGCGTCCACTGCCTCGCTCCAGTGGGTCTCGAGCGCGTACTCGGTCGCGTTCGGCGGGCTCATGCTCCTGTTCGGGGCGGTCGCCGACCGGTTCGGCCGCCGCCGCACGATGCTCGTCGGGCTGGTGCTGCTCGCCGCGGCGAGCGCCGCGACCGTCCTGGTGACCAGCGTGGAGCAGCTCATCGTCGTCCGGGTCCTCACAGGCCTCGCCGCCGCGATGACCACGCCCGGCTCGATGGCCCTGACCTTCCGGCTCTTCTCCGCCGACCACCTGCGCGTCCGGGCGCTGACCGTGGTGTCGACCGCCGGGCTCGTCGGGCTGGCGGTCGGCCCGACGGTCGGCGGCTTCGTGCTCACGGTGGCGCCGTGGCAGGTGCTCCTGGTGGCGAACGTGCCGATCGCCCTCGTCGCGCTCGTCGGCATCCGCTCCGGGATCGTGGCCGATCGGCCGGCGGACCTGCACCGGCACCCGCTCGACCTCGTCGGCGCCGTGCTCGGCACGGCCGCCGTCGTCGGCGTCCTGGTGACCCCGACGCTCGCCGTGTCCACCACCGGCTGGCCGACCTGGGCCGCGGCGACCGCCACCGTTGCCGCCGTCGCGGGCTTCGTCGTGCGGGAGCGGACGGCCCCGCACCCGCTGCTCGACCTCACCCTGGTGGCACGGCCCCTCGTCGCGAGCGGTCTGGCGTACAAGGCCGCCGCCGGGCTCGCCACCGCCGGGCTGTCCTACGCGGTGACCCTGCAGCTGCAGGCTGCGTGGGGGTGGCCGCCGGCCCTCGCCGCGCTCGGCACCCTGCCCCAGGTCGTGGTGCTCCTCGCGAGCGGCCGCTTCGTCGGGCCCTTCGTCCGGCGGGTCGGGCTCGATCGGGCCGCGTGGACGAGCGCCACGGCCGTCGTCGTCGGGCTCGCCGTGTTCACCCTGTCCGGGCGTACCGGGTACCCGGCGGTCGCGGTCGCCCTCGTGCTCGTCGCGGCCGGGATGCGTGTCGTCGGAGCGGTCGCCGGCGCGAGTGTCCTGTCCGGGCTCCCGACGGACCGCACGTCGATCGGGGCGGCACTCGTCGACACCGCGAGCGAACTCGCCACGGCGGTGGGGATCGCTGCGACCGGGACGGTGCTCGCCGCGCTCGTCCCCGGCAGCGTGACCGTCGCCCGGACCACGGCAGCGCACGCTGCCGCCGTCGTCGGTGCGCTGCAGGTCGCCGGGGCCGTGATCACCGTGGTCGCGGCGCTGTTCGTCGCCGTCGGGGTGCTCCGCGCGCGACGCGGCGCGGGCACGCCGGAACCGACGCCGACCCCGACCCCGCCGGTGCCGTCCACGTCCTCTTCCTCTTCCTCTTCCTCGTCCACTTCCGCCGACCACCACCAGGAGCCCTCCCGTGCCTGACACCACCTCGCCCCGCCCGCCCTTCGACCCCGAACTCGGCGTCTTCCTCACCGCACTCGAGGCCCGTGGACCGTTCACCATCGACGCCGCGGCCCTGCCCCGGATGCGTGCGCTCGAGATCACCGAGCAGGAGCTCGACGACCGCCTGCGCGCCCGCGGGCTCGAGCGGCGGCGCATCACCGTCCCCGGACACGGCGGTGACCCGATCGACCTCGCGGTCATCCAGCGCGCCGGCCGGACCGGTCCGACCACGGGCGTCTACACGATCCACGGCGGGGGCATGGTGATGGGCCACCACCTCGGCAACCTCGAATCGTACGACGACTGGCTGCTCGACCACGACGTCGTGCTGGTCAGCGTGGACTACCGTCTCGCCCCGGAGCACCCCGACCCGACCCCGGTCGAGGACTGCTACGCCGGACTCGTCTGGGTCGCGGAGCACGCCGACGAGCTCGGCATCGACCGGGCGCGCCTCGTCGTCGCCGGCCAGAGCGCCGGCGGGGGCCTCGCCGCGGGGACCGTCCTCCTTGCCCGGGACCGCAGCGGCCCCGAGGTCCTCGCGCAGGTCCTGGTCTCCCCGATGCTCGACGACCGCGACGCCTCCGTGTCGACCCGGCAGATCGACGGCGTCGGCGTGGCCGACCGCCAGGCGATGCACTTCAGCTGGGGCGCGTACCTCGGCGAGCGCCGGGGCACCGACGACGTGTCCCCGTACGCGGCACCGGCGCGCGCCGAGGACCTGTCCGGACTCCCCCGCACCTACGTCGACTGCGGCAGCGCCGAGGTCTTCCGTGACGAGACCGTGGCGTTCGCGAGCGCGCTGTGGGCCGCCGGGGTCGACGCCGAGCTGCACGTGTGGCCGGGCGCGTTCCACGGCTTCACGAGCATGGTGCCGGGAGCGGCGGTCTCGCGGTCGGCGGTCGCGGCCCTCGCCGACTGGACGACCCGGCTGCTCGGGGAACCCGACCCGGCGCCGCGCACCTGACGCGCACGGACGGGAGGCACGGTGCGGACCCGCACCGTGCCTCCCGTCCGTCGAGTCAGCCCTTCACCGCTCCCGCCGACATCCCCGAGACCAGGTTGCGCTGGATGATCATGAAGAACACCACGACCGGCAGCGAGAACAGCACGGACGCGGCCATCTGACCGGTGAAGTCGGTGCCGGTCGTCTGGGTGGTGAACGACGCGAGCCACACGGGCAGCGTGTAGTGCGCCTGGTCCTGCATGAACGTGTACGCGACGATGTAGTCGTTCCACGCGGCGATGAACGCGAAGACGCTCGTCGCGATCATGCCCGGCATCACCAGGGGGAAGAGCACCTTCGTCAGGACCTGCCACGTACTGGCACCGTCGATGCGCGCTGCCTCCTCGACCTCCATCGGGATCGCGAGGAAGAAGCCGCGCATGACCCAGATCGAGAACGGCAGCACCGCAGCCACGTAGGCCAGGATCAGCCCCGCGTAGGTACCGGTGAGGCCGACCTGGTTGAAGATGAGGAACTGCGGGATGAGCAGTGCGGTCCCCGGCAGCATCTGGACGAGCAGGATCGTGACGAGGATCGTGCGACGGCCACGGAACCGGAACCGCGAGAGTGCCGCCGACGCCAGGATGCCCAGGGCCAGCGAGAGCACGACGGCCCCTGCCACGACGATGGTCGAGTTGCCCAGGTAGATCAGGAAGTCCGCTCGGGTGAAGGCCGTCACGAAGTTGTCGAGCGTGGGGTGAGCCGGAGCGAAGAGCGGGGTGCTGGTCAGGGCCTCGGAGCGGGGCTTGAAGGCCGTGTTGATCATCCAGTAGACCGGGAAGATCCAGACGACGCAGAACACGATCGCGATGGAGCTGCTGATCCAGCGCACGGGGCGCCGGCGACGGCGGATGCGTCTCGTCGCCGCGACGCCCTCGGGGGTGGGGACGGCTTCGGGGACGTCGGCTCGGACGGGGACGCCCGTCGGCATCGCGGTGGTCACAGCTCTTCTCCCGATCGGACGAGGTTCCGGATGTAGAGGGCACTGAGCGCCATGAGGATCAGCGCCGCGATCACGGCGACCGCCGAGCCGGTCCCGATGTCGTGCCCGACGAATGCGGTGACGTAGGTGAAGACACCGAGGGTGGACGTCGCACCGTCCGGACCGCCCTGCGAGACGAGCCAGATCTGGTTGAAGACGTTGAAGTCCCAGATGATCGAGAGCATAGTGACGAGGAGCAGGGTCGGTCGGAGGTACTCGATCGTGACGACGCGGTACACCGTCCACTCGGAGCCGCCGTCGAGCCGGACGGCCTCCTTCACCTCGATCGGGATCTGCGTCTCGGCGGCGTACAGGGTGAGCGCGATGAAGGGCACCGCCTGCCAGACGACGAGCATCCAGATGGACGTGTACGCCAGGCCGGCGCTGTTGCCCCAGTCGGTGTCGGTCATGTCACCGAAGACCCGGAGCTGCGTGAGCGCCCAGTTCACGACCCCGTAGCCCGGCTGGAAGAGCCAGTTCCACACGAGCGAGGACGCCACGTTCGGCATGCCCCACGCACAGATCAGGACGATCGTGACGGCGTAGCGGAGCACCACGCCCAGCCGGGTCATCAGGTGCGAGACGCCCGCGCCGATCAGGATGCTCCCGAGGACCATCGCCGCCGTGAACAGCACGGTGCGGACGAGCGATGCCCAGAAGGCCGGGTCGGAGAGGATCTGCCCGTACTGCGCCAGCCCGACGGCGTCGTACGCACCGGTGAAGAGCGAGCGCTGGTCGTAGTCGGTGAACGACGTGAAGACCAGGAAGACGATGGGGGCGACCGTCACGAAGACGAGCACGAGCCCTGCTGGGGTCAGGAGCCAGAGGGGGGCGAACGAGCGGGTTGCCCGGCGCTGCGGAGCGCCGCCGGGACGATCCCCGGGCGAGCGGTCGGGGCGGCTGCGGCGCTCCGTGCTCGGGCGGGTGGCTGAGACGGTCACGTCTGGCCTTTCCGGTCGGGGCGGGCGGTACGGGAGCCGTCGCGTGACGACGGCACCCGCACCGTCCTGGTGGGTCGTCCTACTGCTTGTTCAGGACGTCGTCGGCGGCCTTGTCGAAGGTCGCCGCGGCTTCCTCCGGCGTCTTCGAACCGGAGACGATGCTCGAGAACAGGGTGTTGATGCTCTGGTCACCCTCGAGGTCGGCCCACCGGGCGTTGGCCGGGGTCGCCTTCGAGTTCAACGCGGCGGTGAAGAAGGCCTTGTTGATCGCGCTCAGGCTGGAGTCGGCGGCCTTGATGCCCTCGGTGCTGTTCGGGATCCAGCCGTTGTCGCCGTAGACGTACTTGCTCTGGACGTCCGGGCTCGACGCGATCTCGACCCACTTGAGCGCCAGGTCGGTGTTGCCGGACTTCGCTGCGATGCCCCAGTCCGATCCACCGAGCATGACCGGCTGTGTCTTCCCGGACTTCCCCGGGAACGGGAAGGTGCCCATCGTGTCCGCCGTCATCTCCGGGTTCGCCTGCTCGATGAGGCCGAGCGTGCCGCTGGTGCTGAGGATGGCCGATGTCTTGCCGTCCGCGAAGACCTGGTTCATGTCCGGGCTGTCGGTGTTGAGGGTGGCCGAGGCCTTCGTCGAGTACGCGTTCGCGAACGCCCGGAAGTCCTCGAGGCCCTGCTGCGCCTTCGCGTCGCCGAACCCGGCCTTCCACGTCCCGCCGTCCTCGGTCGCGACGTCACCGCCCGCGTCCCAGACGAACTGCATCCCGGCGTACCAGTACTGACCGGGCATGTAGAAGGCGGAGAAGTCCTTCGCGGTGTTCGCTGCCTTGACCTTGTCGAGGTCGGCCGTCAGTTCCTCGTAGGTGGTCGGGACCTCCGTGATGCCGGCGTCCTTCCACATCTGCTTGTTGTAGATGACCGATCGGGCGCCGGCGAAACCGGGGACGCCGTAGAGCGAGCCCTCCACCGTGGCCGGGTCGGACAGGCCGTCGAGCCAGGTCTGCCCCTGTGCCAGGTCCGACTCGTACGGGGTGAGGTCCAGCAACGCGCCGTTCGCGGCGTAGCTCGCGACCTGCGTGTTGCCGAGGTCGAGGACGTCCGGCGGCGTGTTCGTGGCCAGCGCGGTCGAGACCTTGGTCGTGATGCCGTCCCACTGCTGGATCTGCACCTTGACCTTCGCGCCGGTCTCCTTCTCGAACTGGTCGTTGATCGCGGCGATGGTCTTGTCGGAGTAGTCCCCGGTCATCGCCCACACGGTCAGCGTCTTGCCGTCCCCCTTGACGTCCCCGATCTCCTTGGTGCCACCGCTGCCACCAGCACCGGTGTTGCCGGCGCTGGAGCACGCGGTCACCCCGAGGGCGACGGTCAGGGCCACGGCAGCTGCTGCCGCGAACTTCTTCGTACGCATTGCTTCTCCTTGGTGGTCGTTCTGCTGTGTCGGATCAGCTGACCCCGAGCTCCGCGGCGAGCAGGAACGCTGCCCCGCCCCGGAGGATCAGGTCGCTGTTGGTGGACGTGGCCGTCACGGCGAGGTCGTCACCCACGCTCGCGAGCGTGCGGGCCGAGACGGTGTCGTGCACGGCTTGCACGAGGGGGCCCTCGACGAGGTCGGCGGGCCCGGTGACGACGATCTCGGTGATGTTCACGGCACTGACGATCGGAGCGAGCACCCGGCCGAGGGTGTCCCCCGCAGACCGGAGGAGGCCGGCACGGTCGGCGACGGGGGCAGCGTCGAGCCGCCGAGCCAGGTGGTCGGCCCCGATGATCACCTCGAGGCACCCACGGCGCCCGCAGGGGCACGGCTCGCCGTCCTCGTCGATCGTCAGGTGGCCGATCTCACCTGCCGCGTAGCGCTCGCCGAGCACGAGTCGTCCGCCGAGCACCATCCCCGTCCCCACGCCGTGCTCGAGCGCGACGACGAGCACGTCCCGGGTCGGGTCGACCTCGAAGGCGTGGACGCCGAGCGCCGCGACGTTCGCGTCGTTGAGGACGTGCACCGGGAGCCGGAAGTGCTCGGCGAGCTGCCGCTGCAGGGGCAAGCCGCCCCCGAGTGCGACCGAGTCGAGGACCGTGCCCGTCTCGTCGATGACGCCGGGGCACCCGACGGCGATCCCGAGCAGGCGACGCGACGTCGTCGCCGCCAGGCGCTCGACGAGTCGGATGATGCGGTTGAGGGCCTGGTCTCCGACGGCACCGTCGACCTCGATCTTCGCGCTGTCGACGACGTCGCCACGCAGGTTCGTGACCGCCCCGACGAAGTGGTCGGGGACGGAGAGGTCCACGACGACGATGTGGAAGGCGTCGACGTTCAGGTTGATCAGGGTCGCGGGCTTCCCGACGCGCAGGTCCTCGCGGGGCCCGAGTTCGGTGACGAGGGCATCGGCCTCGAGTTCGGCGACCAGACCGGAGACGGTCGGCCGGGTGAGCCCCGAGTGCCGGGAGAGGTCCGCTCGGCTCATCGCGCCGTCGGTGAAGAGCGTCTGCAGGATCAGGGAGCGGTTGAGCGCCCGGCTGTGCTGCGGCAGGGCCTTGCTCCGTTGACGCCGTACCTGCGCCGCGAAGGGTGCCGGAGCATCCGTGTCGTTCGCCAATGGGGTTCCTCCCTCCGAGTGGTTGCCTTAGTAAAGGACCGTTCCTAATCCGATGTCAAGCACCGATCTGGAGCCGTAACAGCCCCGTGATCTCGCGGAAACACTGCTCGACACGCTCTTGCCAGCGTCGAGTTAGGCGTGTTTACTAACCCGCATGCGCAGCCTTGACGCCGCGTCCTCGCTGACGAGGCCGCGCACCCCCTGGACGGGAGCACCATGAGGATCGGCCTCGACATCGGCGGGACGAAGATCGACGCCGTCGCCGTCTCACCGGCGGGCGACGTGGTCGATCGGGTCCGGGTCCCGACCGGCTTCGGGCCCGACGCGGTGGTGGCCGAGACGCTCGCCGTCGTCCGATCGCTCGAGGTCCGGACGCGCTCGACCGCGGACACGATCGGCATCGGTGTCCCCGGTCTGGTCGACCACGAGACCGGCTGGGTGCGACACGCTGTCAACCTCGGGCTCTCGGAGGTCGCACTCGGTCCGCTGGTGGCCGCTGCGACGGGCGCGGCGGTCCAGGTCGAGAACGACGTGAACGTCGCCGCGCTCGGTGCCGCGCAGGCGATGCAGCTCGACGGGCCGCACGCGTACCTGAACATCGGGACGGGACTCGCCGCCGGACTCGTCGTCGACCGGCGCCTGTGGCGCGGAGCACGGGGCAACGCCGGCGAGGTCGGGCACATCCCGGTCGTGGCGGACGGGCAGCCCTGCGTGTGCGGTCAGCGCGGCTGCCTCGAGACCCTCGCATCGGGGTCCGCCCTGGCAGTCGCGTGGCCGGGCCACGGCAGCTCCGCAGGGACGGCCCTGTTCGACTCGGCCGACGCGGGTGATCCCGCTGCCGTCGCCGTCCGCGACCGCTTCGTCTCGGGCCTCGCATCGGCCGTGCGCATCCTCGTCGTCACGGCCGACGTCGAGTCGGTCGTCATCGGCGGTGGGCTCGCCACCCTCGGCGAACGCCTGCTCGCCCTCGTGCGCGCCGGCTTCGACGGCGCCGCGCGCACGTCCCCCTTCGCCGCCTCGCTCGACCTGTCGTCCAGGGTCCACATCGCCCCCGTCGACCGTCCGCTCGCCGCACTCGGGGCCGCGTTCCTCGCACCCGCGCCGGCCGTCTCGACCGCCTGACCGCGGTCGAGCCAGCCGTCTCGACCGCCTGACCGCGGTCGACCGGCCGCCCGCACCACCGAAGCCTCGAACCCACCGATCGCGTCCCGACGCAGCGGAAGTGAGCACGCCATGACCGGAACATCCCGTCCCTCCGACCACGACAGCCCCCGAGCGAGCGGCACGCTGACGCGCCGAGGGATCGTGCTCGGCGCCGCGGCGACCGTCGCGTCCGCCGCGGTCACGCTCGGCGCCCCGGGCATCGCCGCCGCGACGCCGCCGGCCGTACTGCGCGGGGGTGCTCGACCCCCGGCCGGTCCGGTGTCGCGCGGCCGTTCCCGCGACCTCGCCTACGAGTACCTCGACCTCCGCATGGACGAGTACGGCTCCGGCACGGAGCTCCGCCTCCCCCGCAGCTACTTCGGTGGGTACTTCGCGTCGCTGCCCACCGAGTTCGTGTCGTCGTTCGCCTACGACGATGCCCTCATGGTGCTGGCCTGGCTCGGCCGGGGCCGGCACCGCGACGTCCAGCGGGCCACGGTGCTCGGGGACACCCTGCTGGCGCTGCAGGCTGCGGACCCGATCGGCGACGGTCGGACCCGGGCCTCGTACCAACCCGACACCTTCCCCGTCGCGACGCCCCCGCGTCCGATCGACATCGGTTCCCCCGCCGCCTACACGGGGAACCAGTCGTGGGTCGGCATGGCGTTCTGCCGCTTGTTCGTGGTCACCCGGGAACGTCGGTTCCTCGACGGGGCGCTCCGGCTCGGCGCCTGGATCGAGACGAACGCCCGCGACGACGTACGGCAGCCCGCCGGGTACACGGGCGGACGGAACGCCGACGACCAGCCGATCACCTACAAGTCGACCGAGCACAACATCGACGTGACGGCGTTCTTCACCCAGCTCGCCCGGCTCACCGGCGACCGCACCTGGTCCCGACGAGCGACCCTGGCGGAGACCTTCGTCCGCGCGATGCAGGACCGGACCGACGGGCACCTCTGGACCGGCACCGACCCGGACGGCACGACGATCAACCGCACGCCGATCCCCGAGGACGTGCAGGTCTGGGCGTACCTCGCCACGCTCGATCGCCGGTACTCCGCATCGGTCACCTGGGTGCTCGACCACCTCATCGCCCACGACGGTCCGTACACCGGCCCGTCCTTCTCGGACACGGACGTCAGCAAGGTCTGGTTCGAGGGGTCCGGTCAGCTGGCGCTCGCCCTGGAGGCGCGGGGCACGCGAACGGACCGCACCCGGTCCGCCTCGGTCCTCGACAGCGTCCAGCTCGCGCAGCGCACGCAGGCGAACGGCGACGGGAAGGGCATCGTCTCGGCGTCGTCCGACGGACTCGACACCGGGTTCGGCGACCTCTACCACTCGAGCCTGCACACCGGTGCGACGGCCTGGTACCTGCTCGCCGTCACCCGCACGAACCCGTTCCGCCTCTGACCATCCCGATCCGTCCCCGACCACCCCGGAAGGACAGCACCGCATGCTCATCCCCCGCCCCCGCTCCCGCGTCGACGGCGCCGGCTCGTTCACCCTCGACGAGCGGACCCGCGTCACCGCCGACCCCGCGGCCGAGCCGGTCGCGCAGTACCTGCAGCAGGTCCTGCGCGCCTCCACCCGTCTCCCCCTGTTCGGCGCCGCCGGCGCGACCGACGTCCCCCTGGTCGCCCTCCGGGTCGCCGCCGACCCGAGCGACCTGCCGGAGGGCCCCGGCGGTGACCGCTCGGAGGCCTTCCGGCTGGAGGTCACCGCCGAGGGCGTCGTCGTCACCGGCGGTGGCCCTGCCGGCGTCTTCTACGGCGTCCAGGCACTGCTCCAGCTGCTCCCCGCCGACGTGTACCGCCGCGGCCAGGTGCGCACCGAGGGGTGGACGCTCCCGGTGACGGTCGTCGAGGACGCCCCGGCCTTCGCCTGGCGCGGCGTGATGCTCGACGTCGCCCGGCACTTCCGCACGAAGGCCGAGGTCCTGCGCCTCGTCGACCAGCTCGCCGTGCACCGGCTCAACCGCCTGCACTTCCACCTGACCGAGGACCAGGGTTGGCGCATCGAGATCACGAAGTACCCGCGGCTCACCGAGGTCGGGTCGTGGCGCACCGAGTCGCAGGTCGGCGCACACGTGCCGGACGCGGACGGCACCCTCCGGGTCGCGGGGAAGGACGGACGCCCGCACGGCGGCTCCTACACCCAGGACGACATCCGCGAGATCGTGGCCTACGCGGCCGACCGGTTCGTCACGGTCGTGCCGGAGATCGAGACCCCCGGACACGTCCGCGCCGCGCTGGCCGCGTACCCGGAGCTCGGCGTGCACCCGGAGCGGCAGCTCGACGTGTGGACCGAGTGGGGCATCGCGCACGACGTGATGAACGCCGAGGACAGCACGGTGCGGTTCTTCACGGACGTGCTCGACGAGGTCGTCGCGCTCTTCCCCTCCGAGTACATCGGCCTCGGCGGCGACGAGTGCCCGAAGGACCAGTGGGAGGACGATCCCCGCACCCAGGAGCGCATCCGGGAGCTCGGCCTCGCGGACGAGGAGCAGCTGCAGGCCTGGATCGTCGGACAGCTCGCGGCGCACCTCGAGTCGCACGGACGCCGGGCGTTCGGGTGGGACGAGATCCTCGAGGGCGGCACGCTGTCCCCGTCGGCGACCGTCGTCTCGTGGCGCGGGTTGCAGGGAGCGATCACCGCCGCACGGCGTGGGCACGACGTCATCTCGACACCGGACGACCAGGTCTACCTCGACTACCGGCAGAGCGACCTGCCGAACGAGCCGATCCCGGTGTCGATCGTGCTCACCGTCGACGACGTGTACGCCTTCGACCCGGTGCCCGCGGAGCTCACCGAGGCGGAGCGGGCACACGTCATCGGCGGGCAGGCGAACATGTGGACCGAGCACGTCGACACCGTCGGCCGCCTCGACTACCAGCTGTTCCCGCGCGTGGTCGCCCTGTCCGAGGCGCTCTGGTCGGCGGACGTCGCCCGCCCTCGCGACGTCGAGGAGTTCCGGCAGCGGTTGACGCACCACCTCGCCCGGCTCGACGCGCTCGGCGTCGCGTACCGGCACGAGTCCGGCCCGCGCCCGTGGGAGGAACGGCCCGGTGTGCCGGGTCGCCCCCACAGCCGCGAGGAACGCGCGGCGTACGTCGACGCGATCACGGCGAACATCGCGGACGGTGCGCCGGCGTCCTGAACGGGGCGACCGACGGACGGGAGGCGCGTGGCGGCACCGCCACGCGCCTCCCGTCCGTCGCTGGTGGCGCACCGGCGACGGGTCCGGCCGCGCGGAGCCGCCTCAGTCGTCCGCGGCGGGGATGATCGACTCGAGCAGGCGGAGCACCCGCTCGCCGTCGACCGCCTCCGGGTCGAGCAGCCACTGCACCTGCAGGCCGTCGGACGCGGCGATGCCGAGGCTGGCCAGGTCGACCGGGTCCAGGTCGGCCCGGATCCGTCCGGCGGCCTGGTCCGCGGCGATCAGCTCGGCGAGGTCGGCGCGGAGCCGGGTGAAGCGCTCGCGCATGAAGTCGCGCGTGGCGGGGTGCCCCTCCTGCACGGCGTCGGCCGCGAGCGTCGTGTAGAGCTGCACGAGCCCGGGGACCGCGCGGTTCCGCGACGCGCTCTCGCGCATGTCGCCGATCGCGGACCGCAGGCGGTCCGGGGCGTCCTGCTCACGCACCTCGTGCTCGCGGTAGACGGCGAGCAGCAGTTCGTCGCGGCTCGGGAAGTAGTGCCGGAGCGCCGCGTGGGTGATCCCGAGCGCGTCGGCGACCGAGCGGAGCGACGACGCGTCGACGCCCTGCGCCGCGACCATGCGGATCATCTCGTCGAGGATCTGCGCACGGCGTTCGGCGCCCTTGCGGTACCCGCCGCGTCGGGGCGGGGTCGCGCCGTCGTCGTCGACCTCGTGCGTCATCCCCCCAACTTACCGCTGGAAGGTTTTCGCGCCACCCTGCGGTCGCCGCTAGGAGTCGTTCGGCTCCGCAGCGCCGTCGGGGTCGACCGTGTACTCGTCGACGGGTGTCGGGGTCCCGACGGCGAGGGCGTCGGTGATCTGCGACAGGCAGCGCGCGAGGACCTCGTTGTCCTCGCTCGACAGGTGGTCCATCACGCCGACCACGGCCTCGTGGAACCGGGCGTACGACGAGTCGATCTTCTCGGCGGCCTGCACCGTCGGCTCGAGCCCCTGCGCCCGTCGGTCGGTGGGGTGCGGGACGCGGACGATGTCGCCCTTCGCCGCGAGCCCGTCGACGATCTTCGTGACCGACGCGTTCGAGACGTTGAGCATGACGGCGAGGTCCTTCGGGCCCATCGCCCGACCGTCCCGGTGCGCCTGCAGCATGTACCGCACCGTCAGGAACTCGTTCTTCGTCAGGCCGCTCTCGGTGCGGGCCTGCTCCAGCTGCTGCTCCTCGACGTGCTGCAGACGCAGGAGCGCGTCGACGGCGACCTTCGCGGCCTTCGACCGCGGCTCCCTGGCGTAGAGGTGGACGTGCTCACGGCGGACGACGGTCAGGGGCATCGGCTGGTGGGGTCTCTCTGTCGGGCGGATCCGGTCGGAGCGGGTGGCTACGCGGTGGGCGCCGTGAAGAAGTCAGCGTACGACGGTTCGCTGCGCCTCGACAGGAGCGACGGGTCCTGGATGCGCCGGGACACCCAGGCGTCGATCACGGCGGGGTCGGTCAGGCCGACCCGCGTGTGGGTCGCGGACATCCGTGTGGTGCGCGGCATCCCGGAGTACGTGCTGTGCATGACTGATCCCGCCTTCCTGCGTCGTTGCCGTCCTGGTCGGACGAGTGAACTGTTTCACGACGCGAACGATCAGTGCAACGAACCTTTCGCGTTCTGTACGGTTCGCGCGGCACTCGACGGGGCGGGGCCAGGATGGGTCCCATGTCCTACATCGCCGCGGACGACCGCTACGACTCCATGCCCTACCGCCGGACCGGCCGCTCCGGCCTCGACCTGCCACTGCTCTCGCTGGGCTACTGGCACAACTTCGGCGACGACAAGCCCTTCGAGACGCAGCGGGCGATCAGCCGTCGGGCGTTCGACCTCGGCATCACGCACCACGACCTCGCGAACAACTACGGCCCGCCCTACGGCGCCGCCGAGGTGAACTTCGGCCGGCTCATGCGCGAGGACTTCCGTCCCTACCGCGACGAGATGGTGATCTCGACGAAGGCGGGCTGGGACATGTGGCCCGGGCCGTACGGGCAGGGCGGCGGCTCGCGGAAGTACGTGCTCGCCTCGCTCGACCAGTCGCTCGAGCGGATGGGCCTGGACTACGTCGACGTCTTCTACTCGCACCGCCTCGACGCCTCGACCCCGCTCGAGGAGACCATGGGCGCACTCCACACCGCGGTCCAGCAGGGCAAGGCGCTCTACGTCGGGATCTCGTCCTACGACGCGGAGCGCTCCCGACAGGCCGCCGAGATCCTCCGCGACCTGGGCACGCCGCTCCTCATCCACCAGCCCTCGTACTCGATGCTCAACCGCTGGATCGAGGACGAGGGCCTGCTCGACGCCGCGGGCGACCTGGGCTTCGGCGTCATCGGCTTCACCGCGCTCGCGCAGGGCCTGCTCACCGGGCGGTACCTCGACGGCGTGCCGGAGGACTCGCGCGCCGCCGCCGGGAAGTCCCTCGACGCCGGGTCCCTGACGGACGAGGTCGTCGGACACCTGCGGGCGTTGAACGACATCGCGTCCGACCGCGGGCAGAGCCTCGCGCAGCTCGCACTCGCGTGGGCACTGCGCGACGAGCGGGTGACCTCGCTCGTCATCGGGGCGTCGCGCGTCGAGCAGCTCGAGCAGAACGTCGCGGCGCTCGGCAACCTGTCCTTCACGGACGACGAGCTGCGCCGCATCGACGAGCACTCGGTCGGCGTGCTCGACGTCGACCTGTGGTCGGGAGCCCGTTCCGGTCAGGTGAGCTGACCCCCGCGAGGTTCGACCCGGTTCCGTCCGGCCTGGCCCGGCGCGGATCGCGGAACGCAACGTCGGCGGTCGCTCGCAGCGCTGTACCGCTGCGAGCTGCCGCCGACGTTGCGTCGTGCGGGACGGTGGCGTCAGCGCAGGCCGAGCCGCTCGTCCAGCAGCGCCAGGAGCCGCTCGCGGAAGGGCACCGACGACCAGCCGTGGTCCGCACCGTCGACGACCGTGAGTCGCGCACCCGGCAGGAGGTCGGCGTACCGGCGACCGTACGACACCGGCACGATCGCGTCCTCGCTGCCGTGCACCACGTCGGCCGGTCCGCCGTAGCCCGACACCGGCCCGTACACGTCGAGGTCGTCCTGCACGTCGGCGATGAACGCGCCACCGAGGGGCATCCCGCCGAAGTCGAACCATCCGTGCTCGCGCACCGGGGCGAGCGGCTGCCCCTGGATCACGTCGTGCTCCGTGATGTCATCCACGACGACGCCGGCGGGTGACCACAACGTGAGCGTCCGGACGAGCGAGGGCTCCTGCGCCGCGGCGAGCGCCGACTCGACGGCCCCCAGGCTGTGCGCGACGACGTGCACGCCCTGCCCACGGTCGGCGGCGCGGATCATCGTGACGACCTGCTCCACCTCGTCACGGATGGTGATGTCCGCGAACTCCCCGTCACTGGCGCCCTGTCCGAGTCGGTCGTGACTGCGGACGACCGCGCCTCGGGCGACCAGGTGTCGTGCGGTCTGCACGAAGAGCTGGTGCCCGCCGAGCGCACTGTCGCTGAAGCCGTGCACGAGCAGCACGACGGGCGCATCCGCGGCCGCACCGTCCTGCGGCTCCCACTGCCAGCCCCGGACCGTCCGACCGTGGTGGTCGAGCGTGGTCGGGGTGGTGCGGGGGTCGGCGCCCCGCAGCGGCACGGCGGCCATCAGTTCGTCCGGTCCGCCCAGCCGGCCGGCAGGTCGCCGGGAGCGGTGTCGATCACGGTCTCGTCGTCCGCACCGACGTGCTCGAACAGCGTGATGTGCGCGAACTCCGGCACGACGTAGATCGGGTAGGTCGGACCCTCGTCGCGGAAGCGCTGCATCTCGTCCAGGTGGTCGTTCTGGAACAGCACGGTCTTCTGCCCGTCGAGCTCGATCCAGCGCGGGAAGAAGATCGTGCCGTGCAGGACGCGCTGCTCCGGGACGACGTTGACGACGACGCTGGTGCCGGTCGGCTCGTTCCAGGACACCTTGTAGACGCCGGGGGCGAGGGCGACGAGGTCGACGGTCTGGTCCTTCACCCAGCGACCGCCGACGTGGCCGGTGTGGATGCGGTAGTCGATGGTCGTCGCGTTCTTGACGTACATCTCGTACTGCCAGCCGTTGGCGTACGTGTAGACGAACCGGTGGCCGACGATGCCGGTGAGGTCCTGGGGCGGTTCGGGGTGCTCGACGGAGGTCTGCGTGGTCATGCGTCGAGTTTGCTCCCGAACTGGTTTTGTTGCAAACAAACTTCGCTGCTAGGTTGCCGTGTGTGCAGGGTACGGACGGACCGGGCGGCACGACGCAGGTCGCGCGCAGGCTGAGCGACCGCATCGGCCCGTTCCGACGCGCCCTCCTCCGCACCTCGCGTGAGGTCGCCGACCTGCCGGACCTGCCCGACGCCCAGGTCGAGGTGATGCGGGCCCTGACGGGGACCACGACCACGCCCTCGGCCCTGGCCGGCCGGCTCGGACTGGCTCGCTCGACGGTGAGCAACCTCGTGTCGGCGATGGAGACCGCCGGGCTCCTCGAGCGACGACTGGCAGCGGGTGACGGACGCCGGACCGAACTCCGCCTGACCCCCCTGGCCGAGGAGCGGCTCGCCGCCTACGACGACGCCTCGACCACCGTGCTCGTCGAGGCGCTCGATCGACTGTCCCCCGAGGACCGAGCCGCGCTGGCCGCAGCGCTCCCCGCACTCGAGCACCTCCACCGCGAGATCGCGCACCGCGGCGACCACTGATCGTCGGCGACCCGGTGCTCCCAGCGCCCTCCGAGCGTTCTCTTGGCACTCCTGAGGGGAGAGTGCTAGAACATGACGCAGTTGAGTCGAAGGGACTCAACAAGGACGAAGGAGTTGATCTCGATGACGATGCAGTTCGACCCGTTCCGCGAGCTCGACCGACTCGCCGGCTCCCTGCTCGGTGCCGGCGCCGGTGCTCCCCGCTCGATGCCGATGGACCTGTACCGGACCGGCGACCACTACGTCCTCGACGTCGACCTGCCGGGCATCGACCCCGGATCGGTGGACGTGGACGTCGACGGCTCGGTGCTCACCATCCGCGCCGAGCGCACGCTCGGTGCCCCCGAGGGTTCGCAGTGGCTGACCCGCGAGCGCCAGCCGGGCACGTTCGTCCGGCAGCTGACGCTCGGCGACCACCTGGACACCGCGCGCATCAGTGCCGCCTACGACAACGGCGTGCTGAGCGTCACGATCCCGGTCAAGGAGTCCGCGAAGCCCCGGAAGATCGACGTCACCACCGGTGGTGGGGCGCAGCAGCTCGCGGTCGGCAGCGGTTCCACCGAGTAGTCCGGGGGCGTGCGGTGACGACGATCATCAACGCCTTCCTCGCCGTCGCGGTCGTGACGGGAGCGCTGGTCGCGACGAGCCTGGACCGTCGGGTGGCCGTGCTCCTCGGCGCGGCCGGCAGCACGGCGGGGAACTTCCTCACCTGGCTGGTCGCGCCCGGCGCGTGGGCACAGGTCCCGCTCGTCCCCTGGCTCGCCGCGGTTGCCGGCACGGTCGCGCTCATCGCACTCTGGAGCGCGACGCGCCTCTGGTCCGGCATCTTCGAGCCACCGCGCGCACCGCGCGACGACGACACCGCCGCGCTGGCGACGGTGGGCGTGGAGTCGTGACGGCGTGACCACGTGACGCACGGGAGGCCCGGTGCCGGCTGGCACCGGGCCTCCCGTCCGTCTCCCGGCCGCGTCGGGTGGTGAGGCCGCGCGACCGGCGGACCGTCACTCCTTGTTGAGCTTGTCCTGCACGAGCCCCGCGGTCTTCTCGACGACGTTCGGCAGCTCCGTCGTGCCGTAGAACCGCACGTCCGGGTGCGTGGGCGGCGGCATCGGCACCGACGACGTGGGGCCGTCGTGGTACGAGTACTCGCCCTTGCCGTCGAACGACGGGCCGCTCGCCCAGGGGCCGTCGCCGGCCTCCTTGCCGTCCGAGAAGTTGAGGTACTGGTAGCTGAACTCGGTGTGCTCCTTCGACTGCGGGAAGTTGCTCGGCACCGGGAAGCCCTCGACGCCCTGCTCGCGGAGCTCGGCTGCGGCGGTCGCCCACATGTTCTGGTGCATGGTGTCGCGGGCGATGAGGAACGAGAGCAGGTCCCGCACGCCGTGGTCGTCGGTCATGTGGTAGAGCCGTGCTGCCTGGACACGGCCCTGCATCTCGGCGTTCTCGTTGGCCGTGAAGTCCGCGAGCAGGTTGCCCGACGCGGTGATGTAGGAACCCTGCCAGGGGTTGCCGTTGCTGTCGACCGGACGGGCGCCTGCACCCGCGACGATGGCGTGCTGCACGTCGGTGCCGCCGACGATCGCGGCCACGGTCGGGTCGTCCTGCAGCGCGTCCTCGGTGATGCCGAGCGGGCTCTTCTCGAGCAGCTGCGCGATCATCGTCGCGAGCATCTCGACGTGGCCCATCTCCTCGGCCCCGATGCCGAACACCATGTCGCGGTACTTGCCCGGGATGTGCATGTTCCACGCCTGGAACTGGTACTGCAGGGCGACGGAGATCTCGCCGTACTGACCCCCGAGCACCTCCTGCAGCTTGCGCGCGTACACCGCGTCGGGCTTGTCGGGGGTGGCCTTGAACTGGAGCTCCTGCTTGTGGAAGTACAACTCGTTCTCCTGTCTCGATGGTCGTCACGTCGTCGTGGTGCACGGCGGCGCGGCGGGGTCCGTCGTCGTGGCCGACGCTCCGCTCGGATGACTGGGCGGGCGTTCGGGGTGGACGGATCGCGCGGGTCCGTTGGCCGGATCGCGCGGACGACGTCCCGCTGCCCCCGGTCCGAGCGCGGGTGATCGGCCTGGCGTGTGGCGCATGGACCTCGAACTCACCGGCCGTGTCGCCCTCGTCGTCGGCGGACGGGGGTACATCGGCTCCGTCGTCGCCGAGACCCTGCGTCGCGAGGGCGCCCGGGTCGTCGTCGCGTCGCGGAACGCCGACGGGGACGACGCCGTGGCGATGGACACCGCGTCGCAGGAGTCGGTGGACGCCGGGGTCACCCGCGTCCTCGACCAGCACGGACGCATCGACGTCCTCGTCGTCACCGCCGCGCCGGCGGCCGGGACCCTCGACCCGGAGCGTGCGTCGGACCCCGATCAGGTCGCCGCGGCGATCGACGGCAAGGCACTGGGCTTCCTCCGGGTCGCGAACGCCGTGCTGCCCGTGCAGCGCGAGGCGGGCTTCGGCCGCGTGGTGGTGGTGAGCGGACAGAACGCCTACCTGTCCGGCAACGTCACGACCTCGCTCCGGAACGCGGCGACGAGCATCATCGCGGGGAACCTGGCCGACCAGTCCGTCGGCACGGGGGTCACCGTGAACGTGGTGAACCCCGGTGCGGTGACGGACGATCCCGCCAGGACGGTGCAGCCCGGGGCCGGTGGCGAGTCCAGCCCGCAGCAGATCGCCGACCTCGTCGCGTTCCTGTCGTCCCCGCGCTCGGTCGTCAGCGGGGAGTCGGTGTCGATCGGGCACCGCGTGCTGGGACAACTGACGATCTGACGGGTTCGTCCTGCAGGACGACCCCGTTCGTCCCTCCGCACGATGCCCGACGACCTGGTCGACCGACAGGCTCGGTGGCATGGAGAGCTCGACCAAGCACGTGATCGCCACCCTCGCCACCTGCGCGGCGATCATCGTCGTCACCGCGGTGGCCCTCGTCGCGATGTCCCCCGTGCCGTGAGCCCGCGTCGTGCGATGATCGAGCCGTGACGGACCGGCGCACGTTCCTCCGGCCGATGCGGACCCGGTCGGTCGTCGTCGACCTCCTCTGGGCGGGCCTCGCCGCGCTGGTGTCCGCCGCCCCGATCGACGTCGAGCTCGAGCACGCCAGCCCCCTCGCGGTCGCGATCGCCACCGTCGCCATCGCCGTCCGCCGCCTCTCGCCGAGCGCGGCGATGACCGCGACCGTCGCCCTGGGCGCGGTGCAGGTGGCCGGCGGCGAGCGACCGTCGTTGGTCGACCTCGCCATCGCCGTCGTCATCGGCACCGTCGCCGTCGTCGGGACGCGGTTCGAGGCCGTGCTGGCCGGTCTGCTCGCCGTGGTCGCCGGGGCTTCGGCGTCGATGTACCTCTCCACGACCGGTTACCGCTACGCACTGCTGCTGAACGGGCCGCGTGACCAGGTCGTCCTCGTCCTGGCCGCCCCGGCACTCGTCCTGCTCTCCTTCTGGGCGGCTGGTCTCGCCGGTCGGGCGATCCGGTCACAGAACGCCGAGGCCGTCCGGCGTGCCGACGCCGAGGCGGCCGCCAGCCGGGCGGAGGCCGTGGCCAACCGTGCCGAGGCCGTGGCCACGCGCGCGGTCGACGAGGCCGAGGCGGAACGCATCCGTGCGGACATCGCCCGCGACGTGCACGACGTCGTCGGCCACTCGCTCGCGGTCATCATCGCGCAGGCGGACTCGGTGCCCTTCCTCGACGACGAGGCGCGGATCCGCGAGGTCAGCGCCACCATCGCCAGCACCGCCCGGAGCTCCCTGGTCGAGGTGCGACAGGTCCTCGGGCACATCGACGGGTCGGACACCGCGAGCGACCCGACGTCCTTCGAGGAGATCGTCCGCGGCATCCGCGACGCCGGGGTGGACGTCGAGCACGCCGTGCGCGGTGTCGCCCGACCGCTCGGCGCGGTGCACGGCACGGCTGCCCGCCGGGTCCTGCAGGAGATGCTCACGAACGCCCTCCGGCACGGGGCACCGGGCGGTGCCGTCGAGGTCCGGGAGACCTGGCGGTCCGCCGACCTCGTGCTCGAGGTGGAGAACGCCGTCCCGTCGGACGCGCTGCCGGTCGGGCCCGGGCTCGGGCTCGAGGAACTCGCCGCGGCGGCCACCGGCGGCGTCCCCGTCCGCGCGACCGCGACCGCGACCGCAGGACAGCCGACCGCGACCGCCGAGCAGCCGACGGTCACGTCGACCCGTGGCTCCGGCCGGGGCCTGACCGGCATGCAGACCCGACTGACCACGATCGGCGGGTCGTTCGACGCCGCCGTGCTGGACGCCGTGTTCGTCGCGCGCGCCCGCATCCCGTTCGACGTCCGAGGGGGGACGACCCGATGACCGACCCGATCCGCATCCTGCTCACCGACGACCAGGCGCTCTTCCGGGCGGGCCTGCGCGTGGTGCTCGACGCGCAGCCCGACATGCAGGTGGTGGGCGAGGCCTCGGACGGCGCCGAGGCCCTCGACCGCGTCCGGGAGCTGCGGCCCGACGTCGTCCTGCTCGACATGCGCATGGCCGGGATGGACGGCGTCGAGACGGTGCGCCAGCTGTTCTCCGGCGCCGTCCCGGGGCCGCTCCCCCGCGTGGTGGTGCTCACGACGTTCGGCCTCGACCCCGCTGCCGCCACCGCGATCCGGCTCGGTGCGAGCGGGTTCCTGCTCAAGGACACGACACCGCCGTTCCTGTTCGCCGCGGTGCGGGCCGTGCACGAGGGCAGCTCGGTGATCGCCCCGAACGACCTGTCGCAGCTGTTCGGCGCCGATGTCGACCGAGCCCCTGCTCCCCAGCCCGAGGCGTTCCAGACCCTGACGGACCGGGAGCGCATCGTCTTCGGGTGGGCGTCCCGAGGGCTCTCGAACGCCGAGATCGCGGCGAAGGAGTTCGTCACCGAGTCGACCGTCAAGTCGCAGATCTCGAGCATCCTCGGCAAGCTCGAGCTCCGCGACCGGGTGCAGCTCGTGGTCTACGCGCACGACCACGGCCTGGCGGGCGCCCGGGAGGGGTGACCGGCGACCCGGTCAGGACGCCAGGGCCGCCGCCTCGTCGAGCACCGCACCGACCGCCGCGGGATCGTGCGCGAAGCGCCCGAGGAACAGTCCGCCGATCCGCCCGCGTCCACGGGTGAGCAGTCCCGGTCCGGCGCTGCCCCCGTAGACCACCCGCGACCCCGCGAAGGCCGCCCGGGCAGCCAGGGACTGCTCGATCCCCTCGAGGACCCCGACGACGTGCTCGTGCGGCGCCGGCTCGGCGGCGCCGATCGCCCACACGGGCTCGTACGCAACGGTGACCCGTCCGGTCGTCCCGGCCTCCGCGGCCACCGCCAGCGCCCGGTCGAGCTGCCCGGTGACCTCCGCCACGGCCTCCGCACGGGAGGCGCGGACAGCTTCGCCGACGCACACCAGCGGTTCGAGGTGGTGCCGGAAGGCCGCGTGCACCTTGCGCGCGACGACGTCGTCCGTCTCGTGGAACCGGGAGCGCCGCTCGGCGTGCCCGATCTCGACGAGGTCGACGCCGATCTCGCGGAGCTCGGCGCCGGACACATCGCCGGTGGACGCGCCCTCGTCCGACGCCGACAGGTCCTGCGCGGCGAGCCGGATGCCCGACCCGGCGAGCAGCTCGCGCACCGGGACGAGCGCGGGGAAGGTCGGCGCGACGAAGAGCTCCACCGCGCCGGAGGCGACCGCGGGGTGCCGCCGGGCGATGTCCGCCACCGCGCTCGCCCACGAGAGCGTCTGCGCGTGCGAGAAGTACATCTTCAGCGACACCCCGACGATCGTCATGCGCCCGGGTCCGTCCCGTCCCCAGGGGCATCGGTACCGACCGGCGCGGAGCCGTCGTAGCCGCAGATCGCGGCGACCTTCTCGGCGCTCGCGCTCGACGGGTCGAACGTGTACCCGAGCCACTCCTTCGCCATGCGCCGGGCGACCTCGATGCCGATCACGCGCTGGCCCATGCAGAGCACCTGGGCGTCGTTCGACAGCACCGACCGCTCGACGCTGAACGAGTCGTGCGCCGTGACGGCCCGGATGCCGGGCACCTTGTTCGCGCTGATCGCGACGCCGAGCCCGGTGCCGCAGACCAGGATCGCCCGGTCGGCCTCGCCGTCGGCGACCATCCGGGCGGCGTCGACGGCGACGTGCGGGTACGCCGTGTGGCCGTCCGCGTCGACGCCCACGTCGACCACGCTGGCCACGCGGTCGTCGGCCTCGAGGTCCCGCTTGATGACCTCCTTGTAGTCGAAGCCCGCGTCGTCCGAGCCCACCACCAGTCGTAGCGTCATGCTCCCGTTCCTTCCTCGTCGATCGTCGCCGTCAGGGTCTCGACGACGAGCGCGAAGGACACCGCGCCCGGGTCGGGGGTCCCGACGGCCTGTTCCGCGTGCGTCCGCGCGCGGCCCTTCCGCGGCAGCAGGTCCGCGCTCGCGTCCGCTGCCCGGCGGGCGGCGTCCACCGCCGTCCGCCACGCGGTGTCCAGGGCGTCGCCGGTGTCGAGCCGGCGCCGCAGCTCCTCGTCGAAGGGGACGAGGGCGTCCACCATCGTCTTGTCGCCGGGCACCGCCCCGAAGGCCAGCACCGCCTCGGTGGCGGCCCGCACCGCGTCCGCGACCGTCGCCGACGTCGGACGCGAGTCGTCCCCGACGACGCGACCCAGCGCCTCCAGGGCGGCGCCCCAGATCGCACCGGACGTCCCGCCTGCCCGGTCGGACCAGGCGTCCCCCGCGACCCGCAGGAGCGTCCCCGCTCCCGCACCCCGGGCGAGCGCGTCCGCGGCGGCGGTGTCCGCCGCGTGCGAGCCGCGCTGCATCCCGATGCCGTGGTCACCGTCCCCCGCGACCTGGTCGATGCGGCCCAGTTCGTCCGCGTGGTCGTCGAGCACCGCGCGCACGGCGCTGATGCCCGCTGCGATCCGACCGGCCGCGGCACGCGAGTCGTCGCTCGCCGGACCGATCACGATGCCCTCCTCGTCGGCGGCGACCACGTCCTCGGCGACCCGCTCCTGCTGGACCGCCCCGCCCTTGCGGAAGGCGGGCGTGTCCGCGGGTGCCGACCACAGCTCCTCGAGCTCGTCGTCGAGCCAGAACAGCGTCAGCGAGACCCCGGCCATGTCGAAGCTCGTGACGAGCTCGCCCACCTCCGGCTCCACGATCACGACACCGGCGTCCCGGAGCCGCCGCTGCACCGAGGCGTAGACGACGAAGAGCTCCTCGTACTTCACGCTGCCGAGCCCGTTGAGCACCGGGACCACCCGGGCGCCCTCGACCGTGACGCCCGCGGGCACCTCGTCGAGCAGCCGGTCGACGAGCAGTGCCGCCAGACCGTCGGCGCTCGGCACGTCGGTCTCGTCGATGCCGCGTTCGCCGTGGATGCCCATGCCGATCGCCATCCGTCCCTCGGGCACCTCGAACAGGGGCTCCTCGGCACCGGGGAGCGAGCAGCCCGAGAACGCGACGCCGAAGCTCCGGGTCCGGTCGTTCGCGCGGGCCGCCACGGCGGTGACGTCGTCGAGCGGGCGCCCCTGCTCGGCCGCGGCCCCGGCGACCTTGAACACGCAGAGGTCGCCCGCGATCCCGCGCCGGTCGGCCTCGGCACCGGCCGGGGCGGACACGACGTCGTCGGTCACCCGGACCGTGCGGACGGGGATGCCCTCGTCCTCGAGCGTGCGGGCCGCGGCGTCGAAGTTCAGCACGTCGCCGGCGTAGTTGCCGTAGCTGAGCAGCACGCCGCCACCGTGCTCGGCGGCACGGCAGACCGCGGCGACCTGCTGCGCGGACGGGCTGGCGAACAGGTTCCCCATCGCCGCGCCTGCGGCCAGCCCGTGCCCGACGAGACCGCCGAACGCCGGGTAGTGCCCCGAGCCACCGCCGATCACGACGGCGACCGTGCCGTCCGGACTGGTGGTCGCGCGGGCGACACCGCCGTGCACCCTGCGGACCCACCGCTCGTTCGCCGCGACGAAGCCGTCCGTGGCCTCGTCGGCGAAGGCCGCCGGGTCGTTGTACAGCCGGGTCATCGCGTCGTCCCCTTCGTCGAGGTGGTGGCCACGTGCGAGGTGTCGAGCAGCTCGTCGGCCTTCGCGCCGCGGAAGAACCTGGTGCAGGAGATCATCACGGCGGCGACGAACGCCAGGACGCCGAGCGAGACGATGCCGAACGCCCCGCTGTCGGTCGGCACGGCCTCGTTGATCGCGGTGCGCATGATCGGGGCGACGAACCCACCGAGGTTGCCGAGCGAGTTGATCAGGCCGATGCCCGCGGCCGCCGCCGCACCGGTGAGGAACGCCGTCGGGTAGGCCCAGGTGATCGGGCCGACCGCCAGGAAGCTCGCGACGGCGAGGGTGATGAACAGGATGCCGAGGACGGGCTGGCCGTTCGCACCCGCCCACGCCGACCCGAGGATCGACAGCCCGGTCGTGATGTAGAACATCGTCCCCCAGCGGCGGCGACGACCCACGGTGTCGGCCTTCGACCCGACGAGGTAGCAGGCGACCAGGCCGACGAGCCACGGGATCGCCGCGACGAGGCCGACCTGCCAGCCGACGTCCTGACCGAGCAGCGACGACACCTGCTGCGGCAGGTAGAACGTCGTGCCGTACACGGCGACCTGCAGGCAGAAGTAGATGATCGTGAAGTACCAGACGCGGCCGCTCGCCATCGCCTTCCAGATGCCCTTCGGCCCGTCCTCGTTGCGGGCGGTGTCCTCACGGTCCATCGCCGCGGTGAGCGACTGCTTCTCCCCCGGTTCCAGCCACTTCGCCTGCTGCGGGCTGTTCGTCAGGAAGAACAGCGCCGCGACGCCGGCCAGCACCGCGAGGATGCCCTCGCCGAAGAACATGACCTGCCAGCCGTGGAACGGGGTGACCTGGTCACCGACGCTGATGAGCCCGCCGGACAGCGGTGCGCCGATCATCTGCGAGAACGGCTGCGCGAGGTAGAAGATCGCGAACATCCGCACGCGGACCTTGTTCGGGAACCACTCGGACAGGTACATGATCACGCCCGGGAAGAGTCCCGCCTCGGTCACACCGAGCAGGAAGCGCAGGACGATGAACATCGTGTCGTTCGTCGTGAACGAGAACAGTGCGGCGACGATGCCCCACGTGACGGCGATCCGGGCGAGCCAGAAGCGCGCCCCGAAGCGCTTGAGGAGCAGGTTGGACGGGATCTCGAAGATCGCGTAGCCGATGAAGAAGATGCCGGCGCCGAGGGCGAAGGCCGCGTCGGAGATGTTCCGGTCGACGCTCAGGGCCTCCTCGGCGAAGCCGACGTTGGTGCGGTCGAGGAAGGCGACGAAGTACAGGATGACCAGCATCGGCATGAGGTGCTTGGTCGCCTTGGCGATCGCGGACCTCAGTGCCGGGTCGTGGGTAGACCCCAGGGCGGGGCTGCTTGCGGACACGAATCGCTCCTTCGCGATCATGAGTGGTCGTTCTGGTGGTCGGAGCCGTCGGCTCCGGTGCGTGCCGTCGGGTTCAGTGCATGTAGAGGCCGCCGTCGACGTTCAGGGTCTGACCCGTCACGAACCCGGCGTCGGCGCTGACGAGGTAGGCGACCGCGGCGGCGACGTCCCGCGGCGTGCCGATGCGCGGCAGGACACCGTCGGCAGCCATCTCGGCCTTGCGCTCCTCGGAGAGGGTGCCGCCCATGATGTCGGTGTCGATCGGGCCGGGCGCGATGGCGTTCACCGTCACGCCGTGCTGCCCGAGCTCGCGGGCCATCCCGCGGGTGAGGCCGATCACGCCGGCCTTCGCGACCGAGTACGGCGTCTTGCTGAACGTCCCGCCGCCGCGCTGCGCGGAGACCGACGACAGGTTGACGATGCGGCCGTACCCGTTCCGCACCATCGACTCGGCTGCCCGGAGACCGGCGAAGTGCACCCCGTCGAGGTTGATGCTCAGCACCCGGTGCCACTCCCCCTCGGGCAGGTCGAGGTAGGCGTGCGCCGACGAGACACCCGCGAGGTTCACGAGTGCCGCGATCGGCGGGAGCCCGGCCTCGATGGTGTCGAAGGCGGCCCGGACGGCGGCCTCGTCGGCGACGTCCGCGCCCGCGCCGACGGCCTGCACGCCGTGCTGCTCGCGGAGTTCGGCGGCGACGGCCTCGCTCGCGGCCTGGTCGAGGTCGACGATCCCCACGTTCCAGCCCTGCTCGGCCAGGTGGTGGGCGGTCGCACGGCCGATGCCGCGCGGGGACGCCGCGCCGGTGAGGACGACGGTCTGCTGCTCGTTGCGCATCGCGTGCTCCTTCAGTGGATCGGGGCCGGGCCGAGCTCGTCGAGGAGCTCCTGCATGGCGACGTAGGCCCTGTTCCGGTAGGCGACGAGCTCCGGCGTGCGGTCGGCGGGCACGTCGAGGTAGCCCGATCCGGTCTTCGTGCCGAGCTCGCCGGCGTCGACGTGCTGCTGCAGCGTCGGCGGGGTGGCGAAGCGCTCGGGCCAGCGGGTCTGCAGCGACTCGAAGCAGAACGCGTAGACGTCGAGTCCCGCCATGTCCGCGATCGCGAACGGGCCGAAGAAGGGCAGGCGGAACCCGAAGGTCGTCCGGACGATCGTGTCGATGTCGTCGGGGCTGGCGATGCCCTCGTCCGCGATCTTCGATGCTTCCTCGAACAGGGCGTACTGCAGGCGGTTCAGCACGAACCCCGTCGAGTCCTGCACCCGTGCAGACTGCTTGCCGGTCGCCGCGACGACTGCTTCGCCGACGGTGACCGCGTGCTCGCCGGTGGTGGGGTGCGGGATGAGCTCGACACCGGGGATGAACGGCGCCGGGTTCGAGAAGTGCACGCCGAGGAAGCGCTCCGGACCGGTGACGGCCTCGGCGAGGCTCTCGATGAGGATCGTCGACGTGTTCGAGCCGATGACGGCGTCGGGTCGGGCGGCGGCGCTGATCCGACGCAGGGTCTCGTGCTTGATCGCGAGCTTCTCGGGGACCGCCTCCTCGATGAAGTCGGCGTCCGCGACGGCGGCCTCGATCGACTCGGCGGCACTGAGGTGCGCGGTGACCCGCTCGACGGCGTCCTCCGGGAACAGGCCGTCGGCGACGAACTGGCCCGTCTCGCGGATCAGCCGCTCGAGGTTCTGCTGCGCGATCTCGGCCGAGACGTCGGCGATGCGGACGGTGTGACCGGCGAGGGCGAGGACCTGGGCGATCCCGCCGCCCATGTACCCGGACCCGACGACGGCGATGTCGAGGGTGCTCATCGGACTGCTCCTCCGTGCTTCGTGCCGATGCTCGTCGTGGCGAGCACCGACCGGATGTACTGCTGGTTGGTGGCGCAGACGCCGAGGCTGTCCCCGCCGTACTGCTCGGTCATGACGATCCCGCGGAAGCCGTCGGCGACCGCGTCCCGGAGGACCTGGCGGTAGTTGATGAGCCCGGTCTCCATCGTGCTCGGCGCACTCGTCGCCCAGCTGCCGTCGCCCGCCTCGTCGCGCGTGTAGTTCTTCACGTGCAGGTAGTTCGTGTGGGGCATCGTCTTCGCGAAGAGCTCCCGCCAGTCCTCGACCGGACGGTGCAGGCGGACGAGGTTCGCCACGTCGGCGTTGAGACCGACGGTGTCGAGACCGATCTCCTCGACGAGCCGGACAGCGCTGTCGGCGGTGCCGAGGTAGGTGTCCTCGTACAGTTCGAGGGCCATCGGCAGGCCGACGCTCGCCGCGTGCTCCCCGAGTTCGCGGAGGCGACGGACGGCCGCGTCCCACACGTCGGGGTCCTCGGGGTCCTCCGGCCCGGGAGCCGTCCAGAACCAGAGCGCGCGCTGCTGGGCGTCCGAGAACGGCTGGTGCAGCCCGGTCGAGAACACCTGCATGCCCCACTCGGCCGCCGCGTCGATCGTGCGGTGGGCGTAGGCGAGGTTCTCCTCCTCGTGCCCGGGCTGGATCACGCTCCGACGCTGCAGGTGCACCGACGGGATCCCCACGCCGTGGGCCGCCGCCACCGCGAAGAGCTCGTCGCGCCGGGACCGTTCGAGGTCCGCGGGGCGGATGTGGCTGTCGGCCAGCTCGGCGAGCGAGAAGCCCGCTGCGGCGATCTGGGCGAACACGTCGTCCCACACCTCGACGGGGGCGTCGTGGAAGGCGGTGCCGTCCCGGGTGACCCGGTCGAAGCCGTGCAGGCAGACGGCGATCGGCCACGTCCGGTCGGTCCAGCTGTCCGGGTCCCAGTCCTGCTCGACCCAGTCCTGCGGTGTGCTCACGGAGTGCTCCCTTGCATCACACGGTTCATCCTTGAACCTCTTTCCTATAGGAAAGATACTCGCGCTGAGCCAGAGCGCAACCCCGTTCCGTCAGGCGGAGTGTGACGCGTCGGCCCGGGAGCGCACCCGCACCGCGTCGATGTGGTGCCGCATCGCCGCCACGGCGGTGGGCGCGTCCACGGCGAGGGCATCGAGGACCGCACGGTGCTCGGCGACCGCCCGCTCGGTGTCGTCGTCCCCGCCCTCGACGATCTGCCGCATGCGGTGCACCCGCGTCGTGATGATCGCGGACATCTCCTCGAGGAAGGGGTTCCTCGTCGCGTCGAACACGAGCTGGTGGAAACGCCAGTCGGAGCGGAAGAACCGGGCCATCAGCTCCTCGGACGCACGGCGGGCGCCGACCCGGGCGACCTCGGCGGCCACGGCCTCCTGCTCGGCGAGCGCCGCAGCGAGCCGCTCCCGCAGCACGGCCACGTCCCCGCGTGCCGCGAGCTCGACCGCCCCGCTCTCGACGATGAGCCGCGCATCGAACAGCGCCTCGAGCTGGTCGCCGGCGAGCGGCGGCGCGACGCGGTACCCCTTGTTGGCCTCGCGCGTGACCAGGCCGGTCCGCTCGAGCTGCACGAGGGCCTCGCGCACCGGGGTCGGGGAGACGCCGAGCGTCCGGGCGAGACCGTCGATCGACAGGCGCATCCCGGGCTCGACGTCGTGCCCCATGAGCACCTCGAGCACCCGGTCGTACACGCGGTCGCGCAACCCGATCTGGGTGATCCGCGCGGAGCCGAAGCCCGGCATCGTGCTCGTCATGCGGTCGATCCTAGAGAGTGCAGGGTCCCGCGACCTGCGCGTCGGGCGGCGGCGGTGGCCGGTGCGCGCCGGCGCCGGGCACCGGTGGCGATCGTCAGTACCGGGCGTCGATGCCCAGGGCGTCCCCGAGCCCGAGACTGCGCTGGGCGACGTCGCACGGCGCGGCCGCGGGCTTCATGACGAGGGCCGACGAGGCTGCGGTGTGCCCGAGGCCGTACGCGTGCCCCCACTCGTGCGTCGCGACGCCGCGCAGGTCGTACCGGTTCCCGGAGCACGTCGCCGTCGACGACCACGCGTACCGGGTCGAGTAGCGCTGGTCCGCCTCGACCGCGATGCCGTCCTGCGACCACACGCACGTGGTCGCGAGCGTGCCCGCGGGCAGGGAGCCCCAGCCGGTGACGCTCCGACGGTCGGGGTCGCCGCAGCCCCCGGTGCTCGAGACCGCGGGGGTCCTCGCCGTCGTGCTGACCCAGGTGTTCGCGGCACTCGACGTGATCGAGCGCCCGCAGGTCCCGAGCCGTCCGCTCCACGCCGTCGCACCCGCGCGGATCGCCACGCGGTCCGCCGCCTTCGCTCCCGTCGGGTTCGACCACCACCGGACGTCCCTCGTCCAGCGGTACGCCAGGAGCGTGTAGGACCGGTCCGTGCAGCTCGAGGCCGCCGATCCGGTGCCGGTCGTGGCCGCACCCGCACCGGCGTCGTGCCCGGCGGCGACGCGGCCCTCGCGCAGTGCGAGCACCCGCCGGACGGCAGCAGTGGCGCCGGACCAGCGGCCGTCGACCGCCACGGCGATGCCTGCCGCGCCGGTGTTCGTCACCGAGGCGTCCCCGGGGTCACCACCGGTCGTCGTCGCCACCGGCAGCGCGGTCACCGTCGTGCCGGCGTCGGGCACCGCGAAGACGCGACCGTCGGGGAGCACGACCGAGCCGGACGCGACGACGCAGCCACCGGACAGCTCGGCGACCGTGATCCGGTCACCGCGGCACGACGGCGCGGCGTGCGCGGGGGCGACCCCGACGCTGGTGGTGACGACCGCGACGAGCGCGGTCCCGAGTGCGACCACGGCAGCGGTCACGGACGACGTCCGCATGGGTCCTCCAGGAGCAGGCGCACCGGCACGACCCGGTACGACGCCGATCAGTGTGCGGAGAGCGGCAGCGGAGGGGCAACCCCCAGAACGGGCAGGCCGGCGGTCACCACGGGGTCGATGGGCCGACCCGGTCGGCGCGCCGAGGCGGACCCGATCCGTGCACGGCTGCGGCCGACGGACGGAGGTGGGACGAGCCTCCAGGCCGGTCGTGGGGAGCATCGGCGCCGGAACGCGGAACGGCCCCCGGATTCCTCCGGGGGCCGTTCCTCACCTGGTGCGCGAGGGGGGACTTGAACCCCCACGCCGTTTCCAGCACACGGACCTGAACCGTGCGCGTCTACCAATTCCGCCACTCGCGCCAGCCCGGCAACACTAGCACGCGACGGAGGGTGCCCGTGACCACGCACAGACGGGCACGAGCGCCACCCACTACCATGCAGTGGTCCCTGACCGACGAACACGGAGACACATGGGCCTCTTGGACAGCTTCGAGCGAGGGTTGGAGCGCGCCGTCAACGGCACCTTCGCGAAGACCTTCCGCTCCGGCGTGCAGCCCGTCGAGATCTCCAGCGCGCTGCGGCGGGAGCTCGACACGAAGGCCGCCGTGGTCTCCCGCGAGCGGATCCTCGTCCCGAACGAGTTCACGGTGCGCCTCGCGCCGCCGGACCACACGCGGATGAACGACATCGGGCGCCCGCTCATCGACGAGCTGTCGCAGATGGTGCAGCAGCACGCGGTGGCCCAGAACTACTCCTTCTCCGGACCGGTCTCGATCACGCTGCAGCAGGACGGCACGCTGTCCACCGGCATCCTGCAGGTCGACTCGTCGACGGTGCAGCGTGACGTGGCGTGGGTCGCCGTGCTCGACATCGGGTCGCAGCGCCACCGGCTGCACCGCGGCCGCACCGTGATCGGGCGCGGCACCGACGCGGACATCACCGTCGCCGACACCGGGACGAGTCGGAAGCACGTCGAGATCATCTGGGACGGCAAGCACGCGCAGGCCAACGACCTCGGGTCCACGAACGGGTCGAAGCTGAACGGCGAACGCTTCCAGCAGGCCATCGTCGAGCCGGACTCCACCATCGAGATCGGTCGTACCCGTATGGTGTTCCGGGTGATCCCGGAGAACGACGGAGGTGCGCGATGACCACGGGCCTGACCCTGCTCGTCCTGCGCTTCGCCTTCCTCGCGGTGCTGTGGCTGTTCGTGTTCGTCATCGTCTTCGCCCTGCGGAGCGACCTGTTCGGCCAACGTGTCCGCACCATCCCGACCGACCCGAAGGCCGGAGCGTCCGCACCGACGACGCCGACCGTGCCCGCCGCCGCAGCTCCTGCCGCCGCAGCGCCCGGCGCGTTCACGGAGCTGATCGGCCAACCCGCGGGCCCGACACAGCAGCAGTCCGGCTCCGCACCGCCGACCGGCGTCGCGACGCGCCTCGTCATCACCGAGGGCTCCCGCGAGGGCATGGAGATGCCTCTCGGCGGCGGTCCGATCACCATCGGACGCTCCAGCGAGTCGAACGTCGTCATCCGCGACGACTACACGTCGACCAACCACGCCCGCCTCGACCTCCGCGGCGAGGGCTGGGTCCTGTCCGACCTCGAGTCCACGAACGGCACGTTCGTCAACGGTCAGAAGGTGACCGGCCCCGTGACCATCGCGGAACGGACGCCGATCACGATCGGGACGACGACGTTCGAGCTGCGGCGGTAACCGGGACATGACGGCTCGCACGCTGAGCGCCGCTGTGTCCCACGTGGGGCGCATCCGCGCCAACAACCAGGACTCCGGCTACGCCGGCACGCACCTCTTCGCCGTCGCGGACGGCATGGGCGGCCACGCCGGCGGCGACGTCGCGTCCGCGATCGCCATCCGCCGCATCCGCGAGGTCGACCGCGAGTTCCCGTCCGCGCACGATGCCGAGTTCGCCCTGCAGTCCGCGCTCATCGCCGCGAACCAGCTCATCACCGAGACGGTGTTCGAGCACCAGGAACTCACCGGCATGGGCACCACCGTGTCCGCACTCATCCGGGTCGGCGAGCAGATCGCCATCGCGCACATCGGCGACTCCCGCATCTACCGCCTGCGCGACGGCGAGCTGCAGCAGATCACCTCCGACCACACCTTCGTGCAGCGCCTCGTCGACAGCGGTCGCATCACGCCGGAGGAAGCCGCCGTCCACCCCCGGCGCTCGGTGCTCATGCGCGTGCTCGGCGACGTCGACGCCGCCCCCGAGGTCGACACCGCCGTCATGGACATCCAGACCGGCGACCGCTGGCTGCTCTGCTCGGACGGTCTGTCGTCGTACCTGGCCGAGGAGCGGATCCGGCACGCGCTCGCGTCGACCATGGACGCGAACCAGGTGACGCAGCGCCTGGTCAAGGAGACGCTCGACCACGGTGCCCCGGACAACGTGACCGTCGTCGTGATGGACGTCACCGACACGGAACCCGAGGACGACGACGCCGCCGCCACCACGGTCGGTTCCGCCGCGGCACCCCTGACCTTCGAGGCGTCGACCGGTCGCAAACCGATCCGCCTCCCCACGATCCTGCTCCACCCGCTCAAGGTGAGCGCCGTGCCGGAGGACTCCCACTTCGAGCCCGAGTCCGACCAGTACTTCGCCGAGCTCATCGCCGAGGACCGCCGTCGGCGCATCCGGCGTCGCGTGGCCTGGTCGATCGCGCTCGTCGTCGCCGTCGCGGCCCTCGTGGGGGCAGTGTTCCTGGGCTGGCGGATCACCCAGGCGCACTACTACGTCGGCACCGACCGCGGCACGGTCGCCATCTACCAGGGCGTGCAGCAGTCGATCGGGCCGATCGCGCTCTCGGACGTCTACGAGGACACCGACATCTCGGTCACGTCGCTCCCGGACTACACGCGCGAGAACGTGCGGTCGACGATCAACGCGACCTCGCTCTCCGACGCGCGCGACATCGTGGACCGGCTGCGGAAGGCCGCCGAGACCGGCCAGGACCAGGCCGGCACGGGCGGCGATGCGGACTCGTCGCCGTCGCCCACCCCGACCCGGTCGGGGTCACCGTCGGGCAGCGCCTCGCCGTCCGGCAGCGCCTCGCCGTCCGAGAGCCCGGGGGACGGCCGATGAGCACCGCGACCGCGCAGTCCTTCACGCAGGCGATCACCATCAAGCTGCGGGAGCCGGCCCGGGCCCGGAACCTCGAGCTCGTGCTGCTCGTCATCGCGTGCGGCATCTGCGCCGGCGCGATGGTGCTCGTCCAGCTCGGCACCAAGGGCCGCATCTTCGACACCGGTGTGCTCTGGGTCGGCGGCGGGATCCTCGGCCTCGCGCTCGTCATGCACGTGGTGCTCCGCGTCGTCGCGAAGCACGCGGACCCGTTCGTGCTGCCCATCGCCCTGGTGCTCAACGGCATCGGCATCGCCGAGATCTACCGCATCGACGTGCACAACGGCCTGACCGGCTGGGACGCGATCGGCGTCAAGCAGATCGTCTGGACGATGCTCGCGATGGTCCTGGCGACGATCACCGTCGTCGCGGTCCGCAACCACCGTTTCCTGCAGCGCTACCGCTACATCTTCATGTTCGCGACGATCGCGCTGCTGCTCCTCCCGATGCTCCCCGGCATCGGGGAGAACGTCGGGGGCGCCCGCGTGTGGATCCGCATCGGCCCGTTCTCGTTCCAGCCCGGCGAGCTCGCGAAGATCACGATGGCGCTGTTCTTCGCCGGGTACCTCGTCACCGCCCGGGACTCGCTGTCGATCGTCGGCAAGAAGTTCGCCGGCATGACCTTCCCGCGCGCCCGTGACCTCGGCCCGATCCTGGTGATGTGGGCGTCGGCCATGGCCGTCCTGGTGTTCCAGCGCGACCTCGGTACGGCGCTGCTCTACTTCGGCCTGTTCCTCGTGATGATCTACGTCGCGACCGCCCGGCTCGGCTGGGTCGTCATCGGGCTCGGGCTGTTCGTCGGCGGTGCCCTCGTCGCGCAGTCGGTCCTGGTCTACGTGCGGGGTCGCTTCGAGCAGTGGCTCGACCCGTTCGACCAGGCGATCTTCGACCGACAGACCCAGGGCAGCTACCAGCTCGTCCAGGGCCTGTTCGGCTTCGCGAACGGCGGGATCACCGGTACCGGCCTCGGTCAGGGCCGCCCGTACATCACGCCCGTCGCCAACGCGGACTACATCGTCGCGTCGCTCGGCGAGGAACTCGGGCTGATCGGCGTCTTCGCGATCCTCGCCCTGTTCATCGTGCTGGCGTCGCGGGGCCTCCGCGTGGCCTTCATGGCGCAGGACGACTTCGGCAAGCTGCTCGGTGTCGGCTTCGGCTTCATCATCGCCCTGCAGGTGTTCGTCGTCGTCGGCGGCATCACCCGGATCATCCCGGTGACCGGTCTGACCACACCATTCATGGCCGCGGGTGGCTCGTCGCTCATCGCGAACTGGATCATCGCGGCGATGCTGCTGCGACTGACCGACTCGATCCCCGCAGAACAGCGCGTCCAGCAGGGCGCGGTCCCCGCCGCCCGTGGCCGTTCCGGACGCGGTGCGACGACCAGGAAGGAGCGCACCCGGTGAACCGACAGCTCCGCGGCGTCTCGACCGTCATCGTGCTCATGTTCGTCGCGCTCTTCGTGTCGACGACCTCGATCCAGTTCTTCGCCGCCGACACCCTGCGTGCCGACTCGCGGAACTCCCGCACGATCCTGGACAGCTACTCGACCAAGCGCGGCGCGATCCTGGTCGACGGCAGCCCGATCGCCGAGTCGACCCCCTCGGACGACCAGTACCAGTACCAGCGCAAGTACACGAACGGTGCGCTGTACTCCGCCGTGACCGGCTACTTCACGATCGGCCAGGGCAACACGGGCATCGAGAGCGCCGAGAACGCCGTGCTCTCCGGCAACTCCGACGCGTCGTTCTTCCAGAACCTCAACGCGATCCTCACCGGTCAGGACGTCCAGGGCGACAACGTCAACCTCACCATCGACCCGGACGTGCAGCAGGCCGCGTACGACGCACTCGGCGAGAACAGCGGTGCGGTCGTTGCGATCCAGCCCAGCACGGGCAAGATCCTGGCGATGGTGTCGAAGCCGGCGTACGACCCGAACGCCCTGACCTCGCACGACACCGCGCAGGTCAAGCAGCAGTACGACGCCCTGCTGCAGCAGGCCCCGACCCCGCTGCAGAACCGGGCGATCGGCGGTGACCTGTACACGCCGGGATCGGTCTTCAAGCTCGTCGTGGCCTCCGCCGCGCTCAAGGACGGCAAGTACTCGCTCGACTCCGAGTTCCCGAACCCGTCGCGCCTGCAGCTGCCGGGCACCAGCTCGTACATCAACAACGCCGAGGGCGGCTCCTGCGGCGGCGGCGACACGGTGAAGCTCCGGACGGCGATCCAGTTCTCGTGCAACATCCCGTTCGCCGAGCTCGGCCAGAAGCTCGGGTACGACACGATCAAGTCCGTCGCGGACGAGTACGGCTTCGGTGACGCGATCGAGGTCCCGATGCGCGCCACCGCGAGCCAGTACCCCGACGTCGATTCGACCGCCCAGCTCATGCTGAGCGCGTTCGGGCAGGCCAGCGTGCGCGTCTCGCCGCTGCAGATGGCGATGGTGTCGGCCGGCATCGCGAACGGCGGCAAGGTCATGCAGCCCTCGCTCGTCGACTCGATCACCACGAGCGACCTGAAGACCGTCGAGTCGTTCTCGCCGAAGCAGTACAGCGACCCGCTGTCCGGCTCCGAGGCCGCCGACCTGACCGAGGCGATGCAGAGCGTCGTGAGCGGCGGGACCGGCACCAATGCCAAGATCGACGGAGTCGACGTCGCCGGCAAGACGGGTACGGCGGAAGGCGGTACGGGTGATCCGTACACGCTGTGGTTCACGGGGTTCGCCCCGGCGAAGAACCCGGAGGTGGCCGTCGCGGTCGTCGTCGGGAACGGCGGCGGACTCGGGCAGTCCGGCGTCGGCAACACGGTCGCGGCCCCGGTCGCGAAGAAGGTCATGGAGGCGGTGCTGAACAAATGAGACCCACCAGCGGACTCACCTTCGGTGGGCGGTACCAGCTCTCCTCGCGGGTCGCGATCGGCGGCATGGGTGAGGTGTGGCAGGCGACCGACCTCGTCATCGGCCGGACCGTCGCACTCAAGATCCTCAAGGACGAGTACCTCGGCGACCCGGGCTTCCTCGAGCGCTTCCGCGCAGAGGCGCGCCACGCTGCCCTCGTCAACCACGAGGGGATCGCCAACGTCTTCGACTACGGCGAGGAGGACGGCAGCGCCTACCTGGTGATGGAACTCGTCCCGGGCGAGGCCCTGTCCACCATGATCGAGCGGGAGCACACGCTGCCGGTCGACAAGGTGCTCGACATCGTCGCCCAGACGGCGAACGCCCTGCAGGCCGCCCACGCCGTCGGCCTGGTGCACCGTGACATCAAGCCCGGGAACCTGCTCATCACGCCCGACGGCCGTGTGAAGATCACCGACTTCGGCATCGCGCGCATCGCCGACCAGGTCCCGCTCACCGCGACGGGCCAGGTGATGGGCACCGTCCAGTACCTGTCCCCGGAGCAGGCGAGCGGCCACCCGGCATCGCCGTCGACCGACATCTACTCGCTCGGCATCGTCGCGTACGAGTGCCTGGCCGGGCGTCGTCCGTTCACCGGCGAGTCCCAGGTCGCGATCGCGATGGCGCACATCAACGAGCAGCCGCCCGCGCTGCCCGGTGACGTGCCCGAGCCGGTCTCGGCACTCGTGCTGTCCTGCATCGCCAAGAAGCCGGCGGACCGTCCGGCGACCGCGGCGAACCTGGCCCGCGCGTCCCAGGCGCTGCGGCGCGGGGACGTCGCCGCAGCGACCGTCGCCGTGCCTGCAGTCGGCGGCGCGGGCACCGTCGCGTTCAACCCGCCGCAGCGTCCGGGCAACGACGCGGCGACCGCGCTCATCGGCACGCAGGCCGGAGCCGTCGCCGGCCCTCCCGGCACGCCGCGGTCACCGGCAGCGCCGGAGGACGAGGAGCCGACCAAGAAGCGCGCCTGGATCTGGTGGCTCGTCGGGGTCCTCGCAGTGCTCGTCATCGGTGGGGTCATCGCGGCCTTCGCGCTCGGCGGCTCCGACGATCCGGACCCCGCACCGACGTCGGCCTCGGCCGCGCCGACCAGGTCGACGCCGACACCGACACCGACCACGGCACGGGTGTTCCTGAACAAGAGCGACTACGTCGGCCGCAGCGCCGACGAGGTCCGGAACGAGCTCCAGGGCCGCGGCTTCGAGGTCACCGTGCAGGACGGCAGCCCCGCGCCGACGGCAGAGCAGGCCGGCACCGTCGCAGACCTCACCCCGACGGGCAGCGTCGTCGAGGGCACCCTCGTGACGCTCACCCAGTACACGACGCCGCCGACGGCCAACAAGCCGAACACCCCGACCGCGGGGACGGTGTCCGAGTCCGGCCAGGTCACCTTCAGTTGGTCGGGCGCGACGTGCCCCGACGGCTACGACGTGTCGAAGTACACGTGGACGGTCACGGGCGGCAAGGACGCCTCGGGAGCCACCTCCGGGGACACCAGCTCGACGGCCGTCACCATCCAGGCGGACGCCGTGAACGACGAGGTGTCCTTCACCTACACGGTCACGTGCGGCTCGCTCGCTGCCTCCGAGTCCTCGGACGCCGCGACGGCGACGTGGGAACAGGCCGAGGACCCGACGCCCTCGGGCACCCCGACCCCGACCCCGACGGGCCCGCAGGACGCCAACTGATCGTCACCCGAACGGGGGCTGTCGACACCGTTGTGTAACGGTTCGTCGGCAGCCCCCGTCGTCAGCGTTCGGGCAGGAACCCCTGCCGTACACTTGCCCGGACGAACATTCGGAGGAGTACGTGCCAGAAGGTGTGACCGCGGGGATCACGCTCCTCGCCGACCGCTACGAGATCGGTGACGTCATCGGTCGTGGGGGCATGGCGACGGTGCACGTGGGCACCGACACGCGACTCGGTCGCAAGGTGGCGGTGAAGCTCCTCAAGCCGAGCCTCGCCACGGACCCGACCTTCCGGATCCGCTTCCGGCAGGAGGCCCAGGCGGCGGCCCGCATGGCGCACCCGACGATCGTGCGCGTCTACGACGCGGGCGAGGAGACGGTCACCGAGCCCTCCGGCGCCCAGGTCCAGGTGCCCTACATCGTCATGGAGCACGTCGACGGTCGCGCACTCTCCGACGTGCTCGACGACGGCCCGCTCGACCCGGCCGAGGCGGTCCGCATCACCGAGGGGATCCTCACCGCCCTCGAGTACTCGCACCGCGCCGGCGTGGTGCACCGCGACATCAAGCCCGCGAACGTCATGGTGACGCACAGCGGCCAGGTCAAGGTGATGGACTTCGGCATCGCCCGTGCCATCACCGACACGTCCGCGACGGTCGCGCAGACGACCTCGATCCTCGGGACGGCCTCGTACTTCTCGCCGGAGCAGGCCCGCGGTGAGACCGTCGACGCCCGGACCGACCTGTACTCGACCGGCGTGCTGCTCTTCGAGCTGCTCACCGGCCGCCCGCCCTTCGTCGGCGACTCCCCGGTGGCCGTGGCCTACCAGCACGTGAGCGAGCAGCCGGTCGCGCCCTCCACGCTCGTGCCCGAGGTGTCCCCGGCGCTCGACGCGGTGACGCTGCACGCCCTGGTGAAGGACCGCACCCGTCGGTTCCAGACCGCCGCGGACTTCCGGACCGACCTACAGCAGGCCGCCGCCGGCAAGGTCCCGGTGTCCACGCGAACGCTCCAGCAGAACGCGGCACACGACGCGTCCACGATGCTCTTCGGCGTGAACCCCCGCACCACCTCGAACCCTGCCGTGGCGTTCCGCGAGCTCGACGACGACGCCGCTGACCACCGACCCCAGCGCACGCAGAACCGCCCTCCGGTCGCCTGGATCTGGCTCGGCATCATCCTCACCGCCGCCGTCATCGCGGGCGTGGTGTTCTTCGTCGCGAACCTGCAGCCCGGCAAGGCACCGGTGTCGTCGTCGGTGTCCGTACCGAACGTCGTCGGCGCCACGTGGGACTCGGCGCGGACCGAACTCGAGAAGCGGGACCTCAGTGCCGTCGAGGTCGGCGAGAACTCCGACGACGTCGCCAAGGACACGGTCATCCGCACCGAGCCCGGGGAGGGCACGAACGTCGCCCGCAAGCAGAGCATCCGCGTCGTCGTCTCCCTGGGACCGGAGCAGGTCGCCGTCCCGGACGTCGCCAACCAGACGCAGGACGCGGCGGAACAGGCCCTGAAGGACGCCGGGTTCGCGGTCGGAGCGATCAACAGCGACTACTCGAGCGACGTGCCCGAGGGCACCGTGATGAGCAGCGACCCGGGCAGCAGCACGCAGCTGACGAAGGGTTCCGTCGTCAACCTGACGGTCTCCAACGGCAAGGTGCAGATGCCGGACGTCACGCAGCAGCCGATCAGCGCCGCCAACGAGGCACTCGCGAACCTCGGGCTGAAGGTCGTGGCGTCCCCGACGTACACGTGCACGGGCAGCACCGTGGTGCAGCAGAGCGTGCCGCAGGGCGACGTCGCGCAGGGCAGCACCATCACGCTGACGTACTGCGCAGCCTCGGCACAGCGGCCGTCGCAGGCGCCGTCCGTCCCCGACCGGGGTGGCGACGACAGCGGCAGCGACGGTGGCGGCGGCAGCGGGACCGTCCAGGGCGGCGGCGCCGGACAGTAGTCCGCTCCGTCACGTCTGCTGCTGCGGGCGTCCGTCCGTCCGTCGGCCTGGAGGCACGCGGCAGCATCCCCGCGGACGTCGCCTGCGCCGGTGGCCACCGGACGCGTCGGCGGTCGTACCGCTCCGGCGTCAGGACCGGTGTTCGGCGATGAGCGGGTTGAGCGCTGCGGCTCGCTCGGCAGCACCGGCCAGACCGGTGGTCTCGAGCCAGTTGCCGACCATCCGGTACCCGCCCTCGGTGAGGACGGACTCCGGGTGGAACTGCACGCCGTACACCGGGTGGTCACGGTGCTGCACGCCCATGATCACCCCACCTGCGGTCCGCGCCGTGACCGTGAGCTCGTCGGGCACCGTCCCGTCGACGATCGCGAGCGAGTGGTACCGCGTGGCGGTGAACGGATGCGGGACACCGGCGAAGAGCACGCTGTCGTCGTGGTCGACCTGCGAGGTCTTCCCGTGCATGAGTTCCTCGGCGTGGGTCACCGTGGCGCCCATGGCTTCAGCGATCGCCTGGTGCCCGAGGCACACGCCGAGCAGCGGGGTCTCGGCGTCGACGGCCGCACGCACGGTGGGGATCGAGACACCGGCGTCCGCGGGGGTACCCGGCCCGGGCGAGAGCAGCACACCGTCGTAGTCGGCGATGCGCTCGGCGATCTCGTCCTCGGGGAACGCGTCGTTCCGGACGACGTCGGTGTCCGCGCCGAGCTGCTGCAGGTAGCCGTTGAGCGTGTAGACGAAGCTGTCGTAGTTGTCGACGACGAGGATCTTGGTCATGGTCGGATCACCGTACTCGTGGGGGATGTGCGCGGGCTGCTGAGGGTCTTCCCACAGACGTGGTCACGGTAGGATACCGGCCATGGCCAAGGACAAGGACCGCACCAAGCCCGCCCGGAGGACCCGAGCCGACTCGGTCGACACGGCGGGCGACCAGCCCAACCCCGTGTGGTTCAAGCCGGTCATGTTCGGCTTCATGCTCATCGGGCTGGCCTGGGTCATCGTCTTCTACATCTCGAACACGACCCTGCCCGTACCGTCGCTCGGGTCGTGGAACATCCTGATCGGCTTCGGGATCATGTTCATCGGGTTCCTCATGACCACGCGGTGGCGCTGACCGCCGCCCAGCATCTCCCGACGCCCGTCGTACCGCCCGGTACGGCGGGCGTCGTCGTTCGTCCCGGCCTGTCCCGTCCCGGCCCGTCCTGTCCCGGCCCGTCCTGTCCCGGCCCGTCCCGGTCCGGTCCGGCCCGGGTGCTCGCTGTCCACAAGCCCGACAGCACCCGGGCCCATCCGTCCACACCCGGGACCACGTTCTCCACAGTTGTCCACACTTTCCACACGACCATCCACACCATGGCCCCCGAGTTGTCCACAGGCCCGTCCACAGTGGGGATAATCACACCCGTGTAACTCACCGAGTTGTCCCCAACTGTGGAGAACTCACCGGACGGCTGTGGAAAGCGGCCTCCAGGGAGGCAGAACGCCCCGCCCCACACTGTGGTGGGACGGGGCGTCCTGAGCGGCGGCGGACTCGTCAGCCGATCGCGTAGCCACCGATGCTGATGTACGCGGCGCCGATCCCGGCCACGAGCAGGACCGCTTCGGCGACGAGGAGCCCGACCTGCAGGCCACGCTGCCGGACGTTCCGGGTCTTCGAGAAGACGAAGCCCGTGACGAACCCGAGCACGATGCCACCGACGTGGGCCTGCCACGAGATGTTGGTCCCGGGCAGGAAGCCGACGACGAGGTTGAGCCCCATGATGACGAGCAGCTGGACGGCGTTGTAGCCGAGGCTGCGCTGGATCACGAAGAACGCCGCGAACAGCCCGAAGATCGCACCCGAGGCGCCGACCACCGGCGTACCGGGGGTCAGCAGGGACACCGCGAGGTCACCGCCGAGGCCCGCCAGGAAGTACAGCGCGACGAAGCGCCACGTGCCGAGGAGGTTCTCGAGGATCCGCCCGAAGATGAACACCGCGAGCATGTTGAACCCGATGTGGAAGATCGACGAGTGGACGAACAGCCCCGTGACGAGGCGCCACGGCTGTGTCCCGACCAACGGCGTCCAGTAGCTGAGCCACTGGTTGACGACGTTGCCGGACAGCAGGTTCAGCAGCCAGATCACGACCGACACGGCGATGATCACCGTGGTCGCCTTCTGGTCCATCATCGCGAACCGACGACGGGCGACGGTCAGGCCGCCCGGGGCCCCGGAGGCACGACGGTTCGCCTGGAACTGCGCGCGCTGTTCACGTACGCACTCCGGGCAGTGCACGCCGACGGCCGCCGGCGTCTGGCACTCGGTGCAGATCGTCCGCCCGCACCGCTGGCACAGGATGAAGCTCTGCCGGTCCGGGTGCCGGTAGCAGTAGTTGTCCCGCCCCGAGGCCTGGTCGGTCACCGGGTTCAGACGTCCTCGACGTCGATGCTCTCGATGACGACGTCCTCGACGGGCTTGTCGCGACCGTCGGTCGGCACGCCCTCGATCGCGTCGACGACCGCGCGCGACTCGTCGTCGGCGACCTCACCGAAGATGGTGTGCTTGCCCTGCAGCCAGGGGGTCGCCACGGTCGTGATGAAGAACTGCGAGCCGTTCGTGCCGCGCCCGCCCTGGATGCCGGCGTTCGCCATCGCGAAGATGTACGGCTCCTGGAAGGTGAGCTCCGGGTGGATCTCGTCGTCGAAGCGGTAGCCCGGACCACCGATGCCCTGACCGAGCGGGTCGCCGCCCTGGATCATGAAGTCCTTGATGATGCGGTGGAAGACGACACCGTCGTAGAGCTTGTCGGTCGAGACCTTGCCCGTGCCGGGGTGCGTCCACTCCTGCTTGCCGGTCGCGAGGTCGACGAAGTTCTTGACGGTCTTCGGAGCGTGGTTGCCGAACAGGTTGACGCGGATGTCGCCCTTGTTCGTGTGGATCGTTGCGACAGCGGTGTGCAGAGACATGTGTCGATTCTCGCATGCACTCCTGACGGTGACACGGATCACACAGCCGACGATCCGTGACCTGTCAGGGTGCTCGGTGGCAGGATGGGGTCACGCCGATCCGATGGAGGTACCAGATGACGACGATCGAGATCCCGCGCAAGCGTCGGAAGCAGATCAAGAAGCTCAAGGGCAAGACGGCCTCGCTCCTCGGCGAGCAGCGCAAGGTCCTCGAGCACGCGAACGCGATCCTCGCCGAGGCCCGCTCGCACGCTGCTGACGCAGCCCGCAAGGACATCGCCCCCCGCGTGCAGAACGCGATCGACAACGGGATCCGTCCCGCCGTCGCGACGGGCGTGCACGCAGCGACCTCGGCCGCGCACAGCGCGTCGCACCGCTTCCAGACCGAGGTCGTCCCCGGCCTCGTGGCGACCGCTGGTTCGGTGATGAGCGTGAAGGACCTCGCGAAGGACCCGCGCGTCAAGAAGATCGTGAAGGACGCCCAGAAGAAGGGCAAGAAGGCGAAGAAGGCCGCGGCGAAGTACACGCCGGGGCAGCAGAAGAAGGGCCTCGGGTTCGGTGGGGTCGCCCTCATCGTCGTCGGTGTGGTCGCCGTTGCCGGTGCCGCGTACGCCGCCTACCAGACGCTCCGCGCCGACGACGACCTGTGGGTCGCCGACGACGCCGACACGGCGGAGAAGCCCGCCGCCTGACCTCCCGGTTCGTACGAAGGGCCCCGGCACCGCGCCGGGGCCCTTCGTCGTCCCCGGCTGTCCCGTGCCCCGCGTAGCCGGCCCCGGCCCCTTGCGACCTACCCCGAGCCGCGAACGGGCGACATACGGCCCGCTCACCGCCGAGACTCGACGAGAAGAACCCTCTCGACGCCCCGCACGCGGCACGTCCTGGCCGCTCGGCAGCCCCAGCCTCAGGCACAGCACCGGCCCCAGCCTCAGGCACAGGCCCGGCCTCAGCCACAGCCACAGCCACAGCCACAGACTGGAGGCACGCCCTCATCCCGTCAGCCGCTGATGCGCCGTCGCGCAACATGCCGCCGTCGCTCGCCCAGGTGCCACGACATGCCGCGTCGAAGCACCACAGACGGCATGTCGTGCGCCAGCGCCGGGCCGAACGCCCGCAGCGGCGACACCTCACGCCCGAAGACAACCGAGGCGAGCACCCCGCGCCGGCAGCACCTCACGCCCGAAGACGACCGAGGCGACCATCCCGCAGCGGCAACGCCCGGAGGAAGGCGACCATCGCGGAGCGGCGCGCCGGAGGCGCTGGCCAGCACAGAACGAAGCCCCTGCGAAGCGACGAAGTCGCGAGCAGGGGCTTCTCGAGTGGAGCCTGGGAGAATCGAACTCCCGACATCCTGCTTGCAAAGCAGGCGCTCTACCAACTGAGCTAAGGCCCCGTGAGGACCAGCGTACTGGTCCCGGTGGGAAGTGGTGGGGCTACAAGGACTTGAACCTTGGACCTCTTCGTTATCAGCGAAGCGCTCTAACCGCCTGAGCTATAGCCCCTCAGACCAGATGAAAGCCTACCGTACCGATCTCGGAGAACGAAATCGAGAGGCGACTGCCGTCCGGCCCGGGTGTGTCAGTTGTTCGTGAAGCCCACGAGCAGGCCGCCCGTGATCCGCACACTGAGGTTGTAGAGGACGCTCACGATCGCGCCGAGCACGGTGCCGACGACCACGTTGAGGATGCCCACCACGACCGAGAACCCGAGGACCTGCCCGAGCGAGAACTGGTCCATGATCGAGTAGCTGTTCTGCCCGGTGACGTCCTTGAGCAGGGCGTCGATCTGGGTGAACACGCCGGTCTGGTTGAGGATGACCCAGACCAGCGCGGTTGCGACGATGATCACGATCGAACCGGCGAGCGCGATGAGGAAGCTCAGCTTCACCATCGACCAGAAGTCGAGGTACACCAGACGCAGGCGGACCTGCCGGGTACCGCTGGGACGTTTCGCCTTCTTCTGGAGCTTCTCGGCGACACTACTCATTGTTCGACTGGTCCTCTCCGGCCTCGTCCTCGACAGGCTCGGTGTCGGCGGGGTCGGCGGGTTCGGGGGCCGCTTCGTCAGGGCTCACCGTCTCCACCGGGCCCGCAGGCTCGATCTCGGGGTCGGCGTCGTCCTGGTCATCCAGGTTCCGCTCGCTGTTCCGGGCCACCGCGATGATCCGGTCGTTCTCCGCGAACCTCGCGAAGACCACACCCATCGTGTCGCGACCCTTGGCGGGCACCTCGGACACGGCAGACCTTACCACCTTGCCCGATTGCAGCACGACGAGCACCTCGTCGTCCTCGCCGACGATGAGCGCCCCCACGAGGTCGCCCCGATCGGCGGCCAGCTTGGCCACCTTGATGCCGAGACCACCGCGGCCCTGCACCCGGTACTGGTCGACCGAGGTGCGCTTGGCGTAGCCGCCCTCGGTCATCACCCACACGTAGCCGTCGTCCGACACCACACGTGCGGCGAGCAGTGCGTCGTCGCCGCGGAAGGACATGCCCTTCACGCCGGAGGTCGACCGGCCCATCGGACGGAGGGTGTCGTTGGTCGCCGTGAAGCGGAGCGACATGCCGTGCTTCGACACGAGCAGCAGGTCGTCGGTCTCGTCGACGAGCAGCGCCTGGCGGAGCTTGTCGCCCTCGCGGAGGTTGATCGCGATGATGCCGCCGGTGCGGTTGGTGTCGTACTCGGTCAGCGCGGTCTTCTTGACCAGACCCTGCTCGGTCGCGAGCACGAGGTACTGCGCCGCCTCGTAGTCGCGGATGTCGAGCACCTGCTGGATCTGCTCGTCGGGCTGCATGGCGAGCAGGTTGGCGACGTGCTGCCCCTTGGCGTCACGGCTCGCCTCCTGCAGCTCGTACGCCTTGGCGCGGTACACGCGACCCTGGTCGGTGAGGAAGAGCAGCCAGTGGTGGGTCGTCGTGACGAAGAAGTGCTCGACGATGTCGTCCGCGCGGAGCTGCGCACCCTTGACGCCGCGACCGCCGCGGTGCTGCGACCGGTAGTTGTCGCTCCGCGTGCGCTTGACGTACCCGCCGCGGGTGATGGTGACGACCATCTCCTCTTCCGGGATGAGGTCCTCGATGGACATGTCACCGTCGTAGCCGAGCATGATCTCGCTGCGACGGTCGTCCCCGAAGCGGTCGACGATCTCGGCGAGCTCGTCGCCGATGATCGTGCGCTGCCGGGTCTCCGACGCCAGGATGTCCTGGAAGTCGGCGATCTTGCGCTCGAGTTCCTCGGCCTCGTCGTGGATCTTCTGGCGCTCGAGGGCGGCCAGGCGGCGGAGCTGCAGCTCGAGGATCGCGCGTGCCTGGATCTCGTCGACGGACAGCAGGTCCATCAGGCCGGTCCGCGCCTCCTCGACGTCGGGCGACCGACGGATGAGCGCGATGACCTCGTCGAGGGCGTCGAGCGCCGCGAGGTAGCCGCGCAGGATGTGCGCGCGCTTCTCGGCCTCGCGGAGCCGGTACTGGGTACGGCGGACGATGACGTCGATCTGGTGGTCGACCCACGCCGAGATGAAGCCGTCGAGCGACAGCGTGCGCGGCACCCCGTCGACGATGGCGAGCATGTTCGCGCCGAAGTTCTCCTGCAGCTGCGTGTGCTTGTACAGGTTGTTGAGCACGACCTTCGCCACCGCGTCGCGCTTCAGCACGATGACCAGGCGCTGACCGGTGCGGCCGGAGGTCTCGTCGCGGATGTCCGCGATGCCGGCGAGCTTGCCGTCCTTCACGCCCTCGGCGATGCGGATCGCCAGGTTGTCCGGGTTCACCTGGTACGGCAGCTCGGTGACGACCAGGCACGTGCGACCCTGGATCTCCTCGACGTTGACGACCGCACGCATCGTGATCGAGCCACGACCGGTGCGGTAGGCGTCCTGGATGCCCTTCGTGCCGAGGATCTGCGCGCCGGTCGGGAAGTCCGGGCCCTTGATCCGCTGCATGAGCGCGCCGAGGAGCTCCTCGCGCGTCGCGTCCGGGTGTGCGAGCGCCCACTGGGCGCCCTCGGCGACCTCGCGCAGGTTGTGCGGGGGGATGTTCGTGGCCATGCCGACCGCGATGCCCACCGACCCGTTGACGAGCAGGTTCGGGAAGCGCGCAGGCAGGATCGACGGCTCCTGCGTGCGGCCGTCGTAGTTGTCCTGGAAGTCGACGGTGTCCTCGTCGATGTCCCGGACCATCTCCATGGCGAGCGGTGCCATCTTGGTCTCGGTGTACCGCGGGGCCGCGGCGCCGTCGTTGCCCGGGGAGCCGAAGTTGCCCTGGCCGAGCGCGAGCGGGTACCGGAGCGACCACGGCTGCACGAGGCGGACGAGCGCGTCGTAGATCGCGCTGTCGCCGTGCGGGTGGAACTGGCCCATGACGTCACCGACGACGCGGGAGCACTTCGAGAACGCCCGGTCCGGCCGGTAGCCGCCGTCGAACATCGCGTAGATGACGCGGCGGTGGACCGGCTTCAGGCCGTCACGGACCTCCGGCAGCGCACGTCCGACGATGACGGACATCGCGTAGTCGAGGTACGACCGCTGCATCTCGAGCTGCAGGTCGACCTGCGAGATGCGGTCGCCGGAGACCACGATGTCGCCTACCTCGCCGTGCACGATCTCGGGCTGCTCGTCGGCGCCGTTCTCGTTGTCGTCAGCCATGTGGCTTGGTCACCTTTCTGGTGGCCCTCCGGTCGTCGGCCGGGAGGCACTGGTTCCGTCGGTCGCGCCGGGCGCGACCACAGGGGGTCGGGACTGGTCGACGCGGCTGGCACCGCGCCTCCAGGCCGGTACTAGATGTCGAGGAAGCGGACGTCCTTGGCGTTCTGCTGGATGAACTGGCGTCGCGACTCGACGTCCTCACCCATCAGCGTCGCGAAGACGCTGTCGACCGCGGCGGCGTCCTCGAGCGTGACCTGCAGGAGCGTGCGGGTGTCCGGGTTCATCGTGGTGTCCCAGAGCTCCTTGTAGTCCATCTCGCCCAGCCCCTTGTAGCGCTGGATCCCGTTGTCCTTCGGGATGCGCTTGCCGGCGGCGATGCCCGCCTGCATCAGGGCGTCGCGCTCCCGGTCGCTGAACACGTACTCGTGCGCCGCGTTCGACCACTTCAGGCGGTACAGCGGCGGCTGCGCGAGGTACACGTACCCGCGCTCGATGAGCGGACGCATGTAGCGGAAGAGCAGCGTGAGCAACAGCGTCGTGATGTGCTGGCCGTCCACGTCGGCATCGGCCATCAGCACGATCTTGTGGTACCGGGCCTTGTCCGGGTCGAAGTCCTCGCCGATGCCGGCGCCGAACGCCGTGATCATCGACTGGATCTCCTGGTTGGCCAGGGCGCGGTCGAGACGGGCCTTCTCGACGTTGAGGATCTTGCCGCGCAGCGGCAGGATCGCCTGGGTCATGGGGTTGCGGCCCTGCACGGCGGAACCACCGGCGGAGTCGCCCTCGACCATGAAGATCTCCGACAGCGTCGGGTCCTTCGACTGGCAGTCCTTGAGCTTGCCGGGCATGCCGCCCGACTCGAGCAGCCCCTTGCGCCTGGTGGTCTCGCGGGCCTTGCGGGCGGCGAGCCGGGCCTGCGACGCCTGGATCGCCTTCCGCACGACGTCGCGCGCCTGGGACGGGTTGCTCTCGAACCAGTGGGTGAGCTCGGTGCCGACGACGCGCTGCACGAACGACTTCGCCTCGGTGTTGCCGAGCTTGGTCTTCGTCTGGCCCTCGAACTGCGGCTCGCCGAGCTTCACGGAGATGACGGCGGTCAGCCCTTCGCGGATGTCGTCACCCGTGAGGTTGTCGTCCTTCTCCTTGATGATCTTGGTCTCGCGGGCGTACCGGTTGACCAGGCTCGTCAGGGCCGCACGGAAGCCCTCTTCGTGGGTGCCGCCCTCGTGCGTGTTGATCGTGTTCGCGAAGGTGTGGACGCTCTCCTGGTAGGAGGTGTTCCACTGCATGGCGATCTCGAGCGCGATCTTGCGCTCGGTGTCCTCGGCCTCGATCGCGATGACGTCGGGGTGGACGAGGTCGGCCTTCTTCTGCGCGTTGAGGTACTCGACGTAGTCGGGCAGCCCGCGCTCGTAGCGGAAGGAGTCACGGCGCGACTCCTCGCCCTCGTCCGGGGTGCGCTCGTCGGTGAGGTTGATGCGGAGGCCCTTGTTGAGGAAGGCCATCTGCTGGAAGCGCGTGCGCAGCGTCTCGTAGTCGAACTCGACGGTCTCGAAGATGTCGGCGTTCGGCCAGAACGTGATCGTGGTGCCGGTCACGTCGGTCTCCTCGTCCTTCGAGACGGGGGCGACCGGGACGCCGTCGGTGTAGCTCTGGCGCCAGACGTGGCCCTGGCGGCGGACCTCCACGTCGAGCTCGGAGCTCAGGGCGTTCACGACGGAGGAGCCCACGCCGTGCAGACCACCGGACACCGCGTACCCGCCGCCACCGAACTTGCCGCCGGCGTGCAGGACGGTGAGGACGACCTGGAGCGTCGAGACGCCCTCGGCCGCGTGGGTGTCGACCGGGATGCCACGGCCGTTGTCGACCACGCGGACACCGCCGTCCTCGCGGATGGTGACGTCGATCGTGTCGCAGTAGCCGGCCAGTGCTTCGTCGACGGAGTTGTCGACGATCTCCTGCACCAGGTGGTGGAGACCGCGCGGACCCGTCGAGCCGATGTACATGCCCGGGCGCTTGCGGACCGCCTCGAGCCCCTCCAGCACCTGAATCTGGTCTGCGCCGTACGATGGTTCCGTCGGTGGAGCCTGCTCGGTCTCGTCCTGCGGGATCGTCCGGTCGTCGTCAGATTCTGATGCCATGTCGGGATTGCTCCTGCCTGCGCGCGGAACGCCCGCACACTGCACTCGCCAGTCTACCGCAGGAGCCCCTCTCCACGGGGCTCATCCGCCCGCTGGACGGGTGTTCTTCATCCCCGAGGACGATTTCGTCGCGTCAACCGTAGGTGTCGCGAGGACCACGCCCCTGGACGGTCCTGGGACCGCGTTTCCAGGTGGGGACGTCCGGGCCGGAAACCCGGATCGACTGCACGCCCGCTCCCGGGTGCCGCTCGGCGATCGTCGTCGTCACGGTCGCGCGCATCAGACGGAGCTGCGTCGCCCACGCCGTCGAGTCGCAGCGGATGACGAGCGTGCCGTCGTCGATCGTCATCGGGCGCGAGTGCTTCGCGAGTTCGTCGCCCACCACGGCGGGCCAGTCGACGAAGAGCTCCGAGCGCGCCAACGGCTCCGACCACCCGAGTTCCTGGGCCAGCGCGCCGACCACGTCGCCGAGCCCCCGGGGTTCGCGACCCTTGCCGTACGGGACCGTGTCGGCGTCGAGCTCGCGGGACCGGCGACGTCGGGCGTCGACGGTGCGGAGGGACGGGTCGCCGAACACGGCGCGCAGGTGCCGGTACACCCGCGAGGGCTCGGAGGGCTTCCACGGCTTGGGCATCAGGCGCGAGCCTCGTCCGTCACGATCGTGCCCGCCTCGATCCGGACGGTGTGGGCGGCGAGCTGGTCGGGCACGTCCCCGAACACCGCGGCGGTGATGAGCACCTGCTCGTAGTCGGCGACCGCCCCCGCCAACCGTTCACGCCGTGACTCGTCGAGCTCGGCGAACACGTCGTCGAGGATGATGATCGGGTCGCCGAGCGTCGACTCCGCCCGGAGCACCGCGGCGCCGGCGAGCTTGATCGCGAGGGCGAACGACCACGACTCGCCGTGGCTGGCGTACCCGCGCGCAGGTAACCCGTTCAGTTGGAAGAGCACGTCGTCGCGGTGCGGTCCGACGAGGGTCAGTCCGCGGTCGAGTTCGTCCCGACGCCGACGCTCGAGCGCACCACGGAAGGCCTCGGCCGCAGCGGCGACGGACACCGGTTCGTCCGGCGTCCCGAGCACCGGGTCGGTCGCGGCAGCGTCCTCGGGGTCACCGCCGCGCACGCTGAGCACACCCGAGATGGTCGCCTCGTGCCGTTCGCCGGCGACGGTGGCGTAGGCCTCGGTCACGAACGGCGCGAGGCGACGGGTGAGGTGGTCGCGGGCCGCGATGATCTCGGAACCGAACGCGACGAGCCGGTCGTCCCAGACGTCCAGCGTCGCGAGGGACCCCGACCGCGCACCGGTCGCCCGTGCCGACTTCAGCAGGGTGTTCCGCTGCTTGAGCGTCCGGTCGTAGTCGGCGAGCACGCCCTGCATCCGGGGTGCGATCTGACCGAGCAGCTCGTCCAGCATGCGCCGACGGCCCGAGGGCTCACCGCGGACGAGGGCCAGGTCCTCGGGGGCGAAGAGCACGCTGGTGCAGTACCGCGGCAGTTCGCGGGGCTTGATCGCGGCCCGGTTGACCTGGGCTCGGTTCGACCCGGTGCGGTTGATCCGCACCTCGGCCAGGATGCTGCGGTCCTCGTGCGCCAGTCGAGCGCGCACGATCGCGGCGTCGCAGCCCTGACGGACGAGGGCGGCATCGGTCGGCACCCGGTGCGACCCGAGGGTCGACAGGTAGCCGATCGCCTCGACCAGGTTGGTCTTGCCCTGTCCGTTCCGCCCGACGAACAGGTTCGGCCCGCGTGCGAGGTCGACGTCCGCCTCCCGGTAGTTCCGGAAGTCGGTGAGTTGCAGGTGGTCGACGTGCACGCGGGCCGGGACGAGCTCAGGTGGTGACCTGAACTACGCCTTCTTCACGGCGTGACCGCCGAACTGGTTGCGCAGGGCCGCGACGGCCTTCATCGTCGGGGACGCACTGCCCTGACGCGAGACGAAGCGCGCGAAGATCGACGCGGAGATGGTCGGCATCGGCACGGCGTGCTCGATGGCCTCCTCCACCGTCCAACGGCCCTCGCCGGAGTCGTCGACGTAGCCCTCGATGGCGTCGAGCTTCGGGTCCTCGTTCAGCGCGAGGACCATCAGGTCGAGCAGCCAGGAGCGCACGACGGTGCCGCGCTGCCACCCGGCGAAGACCGCGGGGACGTCCTTGATGATGTCCTTGGCCTCGAGGAGCTCGTAGCCCTCGCCGTACGCCTGCATGATCGCGTACTCGATGCCGTTGTGGACCATCTTGGCGTAGTGACCGGCGCCGACGGGGCCGGCGTGCGAGAAGCCCTCCTCGCGGGGGCCCTCGGGGCGGAGCGCGTCGAAGACCGGCATGGCGAACTCGACGTCCTCGGGGGCGCCACCGACCATCAGGCCGTAGCCGTTGTCCTTGCCCCAGACACCGCCGGAGACACCGGCGTCCATGTACCGGATGCCCTTGGCGTCGAGCTGCTCGGCGTGGATCGTGTCGTCCAGCCATTTCGAGTTGCCACCGTCGATGACGAGGTCGCCCTCACCCAGGACGCCGGCGAGGTCCGTGATCACGTCGTCGGTGATCTTGCCGTGCGGGACCATGACCCACACGAGCTTCTTGCCCTCGGGCAGTGCGGCTGCCAGGGCGCCGAGGTCCGCGACGTCGGAGACGGCGGGGTTCGCGTCGTACCCGGTGACCTCGATGCCTGCGTTGCGGAGACGGGCACGCATGTTGTTGCCCATGCGACCGAGGCCGACAAGACCGATGTGCATGATTTCCTCTTCTGTTCGTCGTCGCGCTGGTGGCCAGAGGCGCGTCAGCGCAGTGGTACGGCTGTTGCGCTATCGCAGCAGGAGATTGGGCTGCAGCAGGTACCGGTATCCGTCCGTCGCCGCGGCCTCTTGCGAGGTCTGCCCGGTGATGAGCACCGGACCCGGCTTGTTGGGGTTCTCCGTCTTGGTGAAGGAGATGCGGACGAACTCGGAGTGCACCGCGTTCAACCCGTCCAGGAGGAAGGCGGGCTTCAGCGAGACCACCGTTTCCTCCCCGGTCAGCAACGCACTGATCGACTCTGACGCCTGCGCTTGTTCGGATCCGATCGCCTCGAGCGTGAGCCCGTCGACCGAGAAGGAGAACCGGAGCGCCGCTTCGCGCTCCAGGACGAGGGAGACCCGTCGGACGGCCTCGACGAGTTCAGCGGTGTTGATCACCGCGTGGTCGTTCACCGTCTCGGGGAAGAGCCGGCGGACCGGCGGGTAGTTGCCCTTGATGAGCAGCGAGGTCACGGTCTTGTCGTCGGCGTGGAACGCGATCAGCTCGCGGTCCGACGACCCGCTGATCGAGACCGACACCGTGGACGCCGACCCGAACGTGCGGCCGACCTCCTGCAGGGTGCGGGCGGGGACGAGCGCGTGCAGCGGGTCGGATCCGACACGACCGGAGTCCCACGCGATCGTGCGGACCGCGACGCGGTAGCGGTCGGTCGCGATGAGCGACAGGTCGTTGTCGCCGACCTCGAGCTGCACACCGGTGATGACCGGGGTGACGTCGTCGCGGCTCGCGGCGACGGCCACCTGGGACACGGCCTCGGAGAAGGCGTCGCCGGGGACGACCCCGGTCTGCTCACCGATCTCCGGCAGCGTCGGGTACTCCTCGACCGGCATGGACAGCAGCGTGAAGTGCGCCGATCCGCAGGTGACGGAGATCTTCGTGTCCTCGGTGGTGAAGGTCACCGGGGCGTTCGGGAGTCGGCTCGAGATGTCGTTGAGCAGACGGCCGGAGACGAGCACGGTGCCCGGTTCGTCGATCTGCGCCGTGATCGAGGTCTGCGCCGAGACCTCGTAGTCGAACGACGACAGCGTGAGCCGATCGCCCTCGGCGTGGATGAGGACTCCGGACAGGATCGGGAGGGTCGTGCGCTGTGGGAGGAGCTTCACCGCGAAGGAGACGGCTTCGGAGAAGACGTCCCGGTTGACCTCGAACTTCACAGCTGGGACCCCTGTCGATCGGTGCGGACTGTCCGGCCGCCCCATTGTGGCACAGCGGAGCAGGGCCCGGATTTCTTGTCATCCCGCCGTCCACAAGGTTGGCCCGCGGAACTTCATCGTTAACCAGGATCAATGGTGTTAACGCCTGTGCACAGTGTGGATAACTCTGTGCATCCCGCTTCTCCACAGGGAACTACACACGTGTGAGTTGTGAGTCCCGTGTTGGCAGCGTCTGGATGAACAAATCTCATCTATCCGCTTCCATCCCCAGTCTCCACAGGTGGGTACAGAACTGTGAACAACCGGACCGCGTGTCCTCCACAGTTATCCACAGGCTTTCCACACTGGGGGAAACTCGGCGCATGGAACCGTCTCAGATGGTGGATGCGCGCCGAGGCGGGCCGATCCGGGGCCGTGGGGCGGGCCTCCCGGTCGGACACCGGTGCGACGGATGTCGGGTCGAGGGGAGACGACGGACGGGAGGCACGGTGCCGTGTCGCACCGTGCCTCCCGTCCGTCAGCTGCTCGCGTCCGCGTCCTGCTCGCGTCCGCGTCCTGCTCGCGTCCGCGTCAGCGGTAGCGGCGGTCCTGCTTGATGCGGCTCGTCAGCTCGGTGACCTGGTTGTAGATCGACCGTCGTTCCTTCATCAGCTCGGTGATCTTCTTGTTCGCGTACATGACCGTGGTGTGGTCGCGGTTGCCGAACAGCTGCCCGATCTTCGGCAGCGACAGGCTCGTCATCTCACGGCACAGGTACATGGCGATCTGCCGCGCGGTCGCGATCGCCTGCGACCGGGACGAGCCGTACAGGTCGTCGACCGAGAGCTTGAAGTACTCCGCGGTGTGGTTGATGATGTCCGTCGGCGCGATCACGTTGTCGTCGTCGAGGGTGATCAGGTCCTTGAGGACCGTCTGCACCAGGGCCATGTCGACGGCCGTCCGGTTCAGGCTCGCGAACGCCGTGACGCGGATGAGCGTCCCCTCGAGCTCACGGATGTTGCTCGAGACCTTCGACGCCATGAACTCGAGGATGTCGTCGGGGACCTGCAGGTGGTCGGACTGCGCCTTCTTGCGCAGGATCGCGATGCGCGTCTCGAGGTCCGGCGCCTGCACGTCCGTGATGAGGCCCCACTCGAACCGCGAGCGCATCCGGTCCTCGAAGCCGGTCAGGTGCTTCGGCGCGACGTCCGACGTGATCACGACCTGCTTGTTGTGGTCGTGCAGCGTGTTGAACGTGTGGAAGAAGGCCTCCTGCGTGGAGTCCTTCCCCTGCAGGAACTGGATGTCGTCGATCAGCAGGATGTCGATGTCGCGGTAGCGCTGCTGGAACTGGTTCGACCGGTTGTTCGCGATCGAGTTGATGAAGTCGTTGGTGAACTCCTCGCTCGACACGTACCGGACACGGATGCCCGGGTAGAGGCTCTCGGCGTAGTGGCCGATCGCGTGGAGGAGGTGCGTCTTGCCGAGACCGGAGTCGCCGTAGATGAAGAGCGGGTTGTACGCCTTGGCCGGAGCTTCGGCGACCGCGACCGCGGCGGCGTGGGCGAAGCGGTTCGACGAGCCGATGACGAAGTTGTCGAAGTTGTACTTCGGGTTGAGTCGCGACTCGGGGCGACCACCGGTGCCCGGGGAGTCGATCTGGCTCGGGACGAACGGTGCCTCGATGTACTGGCGGGGTGCCGCGCTCTGCTCCACCGGCGCCTGCACCGGCTCCGCGTACTCGGGGACGTGGCTCGGGACGACCGCCTCGACCCGCGGTTCCGACGCCATGTCCGGGTTCACCGTGATGGCGAAGTTCGCGACCGAGTCATCACCGACCCGCGAGACGGCCTCGGTGATCGGGACGCGGATCCGCTGCTCGAGCATGCCCCGCGTCAGGTCGTTGGGGACCTCGAGGTAGAGGGTGCCGGCGAGCACGCCCTTCGGTTCGACCAGGTTGAGGAAGCCGTGCAGCTGCGGGGTGATGCGGTCGTCCTCGGAGAGGAGGCCCAGGACGGAGGACCAGAGGTCCTCGACGGGGTCGGCCGGCATCGTCATTCGCGCTGGTCTCCTGGTCTGGTGTCGGTGTGCTGGTGTCGTGGTACCGGTCCCGTGCCGTGGTGCTCGGTACGGCGGGACACGGGCGCGCCCGGTCGGTGCCGCTCCGCGAGCGTGTCCGGCGCGGCCGATCCACGGGCCGGACCGCCGTCACGCCGTGGCGGTGATCCACAGGGTTGTCCACAGTCCTGTCCACGGTGGCCCGGCTGCGGACGGTGAGGTGACTCCCCCGTCGCTCCGCGGAACGGGCCGATCGATCACACCACTGTAAAGGGTCTGACCGAGTCGTACCGAACGCACGTTTTCCCCAATGTGGATGATGATCGTGCGCTCACCTCGGACGAGGGCGGCCGTCGCCGCCGTTTGACCTCACCGCCGCTGTCACGTACCGTTAACCAGTTGACTGCGGCCACCTGGTCGCGCCCATCGTGTCGTTCGGCCTCGTCGAGCGGCTGTCCAGACATACGTGTCGGCTCGCGCTGAGCCCGTCCTCGAGCGCAGCCGTGTGGAGATCATCATGAGCAAGCGCACCTTCCAGCCGAACAACCGTCGTCGCGCCAAGAAGCACGGCTTCCGCGCCCGCATGCGCACCCGTGCCGGCCGCGCCATCCTGGCCGCGCGCCGCGGCAAGGGCCGCACCGAGCTCAGCGCCTGATCGGGCTGCGCCCCTCGGGGCAGCGCCTGATCCGGTCCCGAATCGGAACCCGGTAGCGATCGTGTTGGCCCGCGCCAACCGCATCGTCCGCGGTGAGGACTACCGGTCCGTCGTGCGTCGTGGTCGCAGGAGCGCCACGGCGCACGTCGTCGTATCCGTGGTCCGTCGACCCGTCGGGGCCGAGCCCGGTCCGGACGACCCGACCCGCTTCGGGTTCATCGTCGCGAAGACGGTCGGCAACGCCGTCACCCGCAACACGGTGCGACGTCGGTTCAAGGCGATCGCCCACGATCTGCTGACCGAGGTGCCGACCGGCCACGACGTGGTCATCAGGGCCTTGCCAGCCGCGGCGCAGGCCGGATGGCCTAGCCTGCTCGGAGACGTCTCGCGCTCCTTCGCGCGCGGGGTGGAGAAGGCAGCATGAACCGCATCCAGTGGACCCGGCTGGCGTTGAACCGACTGGCCTGGGTCGTCGCGTTGCTCCCGCGCAACGTGTGCGTCGTCGTGCTGCGCGCCTACCGCGCGGTCATCTCTCCCCTGTACGGGAACGTCTGCCGCTACCACCCGTCGTGCTCACGGTACGCGCTCGAGGCCATCCAGCAGTACGGCGTCGTGCGCGGGTCGGCGATGGGGGCCTGGCGGATCGCGCGGTGCAACCCGTGGGCCGCAGGCGGGATCGACGACGTGCGTGACCGCCGCCGTCCCTACCGCCTGACCCGGTTCGGGTTCGTGCTCCCCCCGTCCCAGCTGCACCCCCAGCCGTCCGGCGATGCCCGTCGTCCGGTCCTGCTCCCCCAGCGCACTCGAAAGGCGTGACCGTCCTCATGGACTTCATCGGAACGATCCTCTGGCCACTGAAGTGGGTGGTCTCGGCGATCCTCGTGGCCTTCCACTGGATCTTCGAGTCGATCGGCATGGACCCGTCGGCCGGCATCACCTGGGTACTGTCGATCATCTTCCTCACCTTCGTGGTGCGGGCCGCGCTCATCCCGATCTTCGTCCGGCAGATCAAGTCGCAGCGACGCATGCTCGAGGTGGCGCCGCAGCTGAAGAAGATCCAGGACAAGTACAAGGGCAAGAAGGACCAGTTCTCGCGTGAGGCCATGAGCCGCGAGACCATGGCCCTCTACAAGGAGACCGGGACGAACCCGCTGAGCTCCTGCCTGCCGCTGCTCATCCAGATGCCGATCTTCTTCTCGCTGTACTCGGTGCTGCACGAGGCGCAGATCAACAAGACCGGCATCGGTCTGCTCACGAACACCCTGGCGCAGGACTTCGGCAACGCGGCCCTGTTCGGCGCTCCCCTGCACGAGACCTTCACGAACGCCTCCGGGTGGGAGGTCCGGGTCATCGCGGGCTTCATGATCGTCGTGATGACCGCGTCGCAGTTCGTCACCCAGCTGCAGCTCGTGGCGAAGAACATGTCGCCGGAGACGAAGGCGTCGCCGATGTACCGCCAGCAGAAGATGATGCTGTACATCCTCCCGCTGGTGTTCGTGATCTCGGGTCTGAGCTTCCCCCTCGGCGTCATGTTCTACTGGCTGGCCTCCAACATCTGGACGATGGCGCAGCAGTACTTCGTCATCCGCAGCATGCCGACCCCGGGTTCCGAGGCCGCACTCGCCCGTGAGGCCCGCCTGGCCAAGAAGGCCCAGCGTCGCGGCACCCCGGTGCTCGCCGAGGCCGGCGCTGGCTCCACCGCGGTCGAGGTCGAGCCCGTCCGCGTGACCACGCAGCGTCAGCAGCCCGTCGGCAAGAACCGCTCCAAGAAGAACGGGAAGAAGTAAGTGACCGAGCAGGACACCGCACCCACCGTCGACGCCGCGGCGGAGACCGAGACCGACGAGGTCCGCGACGAAGCGGACATCGCGGCGGACTACATCGAGGAACTCCTCGACATCTGCGACCTCGACGGGGACATCGAGATCGAGGAGCGTGGCGGACGGGTGTACCTGTCCGTGAGCGACGAGGGCGGCGCGCTGCGGGTGCTCTCGAAGCCGGACACGGTGTCGGCCCTGCAGGAGCTGACCCGCATCGCCGTGCAGGCCGAGACCGGCGAGTTCAGCCGCCTCATCTTGGACGTCGGTGGCTCGCGTGACGCCCGAGCGACGGAGCTCCAGCGTCTGGTCGACACCGCTGTCGAGCGCATCGAGAGCGGTTCGACGTCGGCGGCGCTCCCCCCGATGTCGTCCTACGAGCGCAAGCTCGTGCACGACCTGGTTGCCGAGAAGGGCTTCCACTCGGAGTCCGAGGGCGAGGGACGAGACCGCCACACGGTCGTCACGCGATGACCGACGAGGTCACGCCGGTCCTCGAGCGGGAGCCGGCTGCCGCTGCGCAGCTGTTCGGCGACCGCATCGAGGTCGCGCGGTCCTTCACGGCCGAGCTTGCTCGTCGCGGCGAGGAACTGGGCCTCATCGGCCCCCTCGAACTCCCCCGCCTGTGGACGCGACACATCCTCAACTCTGCCTTGCTCGCGCCGCTCTTGGAGGTCGATGGTCGCGTCGCGGACGTCGGTTCCGGAGCAGGGCTGCCTGGCCTGGTGCTCGCGATCGCCCGTCCCGACGTCTCCTTCACGCTCATCGAACCGATGGAGCGTCGCTGCGACTGGCTGAACGCCGAATCCGAGCGACTCGGGCTGGGGAACGTCACCGTCCTCCGCGGGCGGGCCGAGGACGTCGCAGACTCGGTCGTCGTCGACCAGGTCACGGCTCGTGCGGTGAGTGCGCTGTCGAAGCTCATCCCGCTCACGGTCCCGCTAGTGCGGTCGGGCGGTCAGCTCATCCTGATGAAGGGTGCGCGGGTCGACGAAGAGATCGAGAAGGCTCGGAAGGTGATCCTCCGGAAGCGCCTGGCCGATGTCGAGGTGCTCGAGCTCGGAGACGGTGTGGTCGAGGAGACCACGCGAGTCTTCCGGGCTACAGTTGACTGACGCCGCGGCTGGGTCCGGCTGTGCTGGACCAGAGAGCCCGACGTTCCACGTGGAACACTGACCCGGGGAAGAGGTCTTCGTTGAGTTCATCGACCGACTACGACTCGTCGACGCCCCTGGCTCGCGAGATCGCTGACCTCAACCGGCGGCGGCGAGCGATCGCCACGCAGCAGTTCCCGCTCCCCGCGAAGACTCGCGTGTTCACCGTGTCGAACCAGAAGGGTGGCGTCGGGAAGACGACCACCACGGTGAACCTCGCGGCTGCCCTCGCGCACGGTGGTGCCCGTGTCCTGGTGATCGACCTCGATCCGCAGGGCAATGCTTCGACCGCGCTCGGGGTCGAGCACCAGGCCGAAGTGACCAGCGTCTACGACGTGATCGTGGACGAGGCGCCGATCGCCGATGCTGTTCAACGATCGCCAGAGTCCGAGACGCTCTGGTGTGTCCCGGCGACCATCCACCTGGCGGGCGCGGAGATCGAACTCGTCTCCCTCGTGGCGCGCGAGCAGCGGTTGCGCACGGCGCTCGACCAGTACCTGTCGTCGCTCGAGGAGCCGTACCACTACGTCTTCATCGACTGCCCGCCTTCGCTCGGCCTCCTGACGATCAACGCATTCGTCGCCGCGCAGGAGGTGCTGATCCCGATCCAGACCGAGTACTACGCGCTCGAGGGCCTCAGCCAACTCCTGCGGAACATCGAGCTGATCGAACGGCATCTCAACCCGAACCTCCGGGTGTCGACGATCCTGCTCACGATGTTCGACGGACGCACGAACCTGTCCAACCAGGTTGCAGCGGATGTCCGTGAGCACTTCGGCGAGCAGGTGCTGAAGGCCGTGATCCCCCGGTCGGTGCGCGTCAGCGAAGCACCGAGTTACGGACAGAGCGTCGTGTCGTACGACGTCAACTCGTCGGGCTCGCTCTCGTACCTCGAGGCAGCCGCCGAGATCGCAGCACGAGGAGCGCAGGACTGATGGCACCCAAGCGAACTGGACTCGGACGAGGCATCGGCGCCCTGATCCCGACGGCGTCGGACCAGCAGGACCGGCCCGTCGACGTGTTCTTCCCGACCGGCGGCTCCCCGGCCTCGGCGCCCTCCGCCGGTGCGACCGCTGAGGACCTCGTCGCCGTTCCCGGCGCACGTCTGGCGAACCTCAATCCGCTCGACGTCGTGCCGAACGCACAGCAGCCGCGCAAGGAGTTCCGCGAGGAGGAGCTCCAGGAGCTCGTCCACTCGATCCGCGAGATCGGTGTGCTCCAGCCCATCGTCGTCCGTCCGATCGCCGGCGCATCCGGAACCGAGGCGCAGTACGAGCTCATCATGGGCGAGCGTCGTCTGCGTGCCACGAAGGAGCTCGGGCTCGCGACCATTCCCGCGATCGTCAAGGACACCCCTGATGACGCCATGCTTCGGGATGCGCTGCTCGAGAACCTGCATCGTGCACAGCTCAATCCGCTGGAAGAGGCGTCGGCGTACCAGCAGCTGCTCGCGGACTTCGGGATCACGCAGGAGCAACTCGCGCAGCGTATCGGCCGGTCGCGTCCGCAGATCACGAACACGATCCGTCTGCTCCGGTTGCCCTCCCCCGTTCAGCGCCGCGTCGCTGCCGGGGTGCTGTCCGCGGGACACGCACGTGCCATCCTCGCGGCGCCGGACGCCGAGGCGATGGAGTACCTCGCCGAGAAGATCGTCAACGAGGACCTGTCCGTGCGGGCCGCAGAGGCGATCGCGCAGCAGTTGTCGGCGAAGACGCCGGTGAAGCCGAAGGCGGAGCCGACGAAGCGACAGGCGCACTTCAACGACCTCGCCGAGCGCATCGGTGATCGGTTGAACACGCGCGTGAAGATCGCGGTTGGTGCTCGCAAGAGCTCGGTGACGATCGACTTCGCGAACGGCGATGATCTCAACCGCATCCTCGGCGAGCTGGGCATCAGCGACATCGCTGGCTAGTCGCGCTCGGAGGCCGTCGTTGGTGCAGGGACGGCGCCCGGTGGCCGTGTGCGGGGCGTACCGTGCGTCCCCGTCATCCAATCCACGATCGGACCTGTTCGGCCGCCTGCGGGGCGTACGGCGGCGTTGACGAGGCGCCGAGGGCGACAGCTGCGCTCGCGCGTACGCCAAGGCCGTCCGAGGCAGTGTTCCACGTGAAACGTCTGGATCCGGTCGTTCAGGTCAGCCGTCTCGTCTCGCGAGGTTGCTCGGTCTCTCGCGGCCTGCACATCTCGACGATGTGACGATGTGCGTGCCTGCCGGTGGTCCCTGCAAGCTGGAGAAGGCTGCGTACGTCTCCGAGTTCTTCCGGTGCTACCGATCGGAGTCTGCGCCGGCGTACGGCCCGCGGAGTGCAGCTGGGGTGAGCGGGCGGCAGTACGCGGATCGCATGGTCGCTACGCGATGACGGGCCACCGGACGTGCTGGCACGATCACTGCTCCATGGTCTCTCTCCCTCTTGTCCTCCGAGTGCGTCGGTCGTCGACCTCGACCTCGACCTCGACCACGATCCTCGTGTTCGCGGTACCGGCTGTGCGCCCATCAAACGAGTGGTCGTGCGCGACAGAAACGGCTTGGTGCTCGGCCTCCCTGGCGACGGCGACGTCGACGGCGACGGCGCAACGATCCTTGTGTCGGCGTCCGATCAGAACAACCCGGGACGGGTGCGGCGCCGAACCTCGGGCGGACGACGGCCGCGTGGCTCGTAGCTGGGACCCGACCTCACACCGTAAGCGGGCAGCGAATCGTTCGTCCTCACGCTGGCGGCACCATCGAGCGGGCGCTGTGGACTTCGAACTGAGTAGTCGGCCCAACCCGGATGTGCGGAAGGTGTGACACCGAGCGGTCCGTCTGCGGCTACGGGCGGCACGGCTCCCCGGCCGTCGGCAGCACCGTCGGGCGCCGCGGACGATCGGCGGTGGTGCAACGACCTCGACGGCGCCAGGTGATGCCTACCTCGCCGCCTGGTGACGGTAGCGGGACGTCCGGGATGAGGATGCAGATGCCCGCACCATCCACGGGAGGCGACCTGCGAAGGGTGTCGTGCGGATGGCCCGCATCCCGTGGCTGCGCTGCATCAGGGTCGGAAGGGTCTCGCTCTACTCGAACTCGTCCGCACTGGTCGTTCTGCAGCGCCGCCCTCCCCCGCTCGGCCCGCGACGCGCGCGAAGTGAACCGAGCCGCGGGATACGGTCTCTGGGCTGGCGGGGGTTCATCGAGGAGGACGAGGATCGCTGCGACCGACGGCATCGGCTCAGGTGAGGCTCGAGCCAAGCCGTTCGGCGGTGCGAGCGCGAACCCGATGCATCCTGCGACGCCCGTAGGCCACTGTCAGGGTCAACCAGGACCGGAGCGATGTGCGGTACCTGTGCTCCGGATGCACCAATTCACGACCGGCTTGCCCGTGGTGCAGGAGGCGCCCTGAGTCCGCTCCTGAAACAATGCGAGGCTCGGGGCTGCACGAAGGGTCGAGGTTGGAGAATCGGCGGCGCGGTGCACCTCGACGACGACCGTCCTGCGAGAGCTGTCCGCACCCGGTCAGCAGCAGAGGGACCGATCGGCGCGCTCTCCGCTTGGGAACCGGCGATGCAGTAGCCCTACCGCGCTGGCGAGCATGATCGGTCTCCGCGCCCCTGTCCCGATGGAGATGACGAACGCACGCCGGCTCTGTTCACCGCGTCCGGATCACGTGGTTCGGCGCGCTCCCCGGAGACGTCCTCGTCAACCGTCCCACGACGGGCGACAGTGCATCCGGCGACCACTCGTCGGAGTGTTTCACGTGGAACGGCGCGTCCGGAGGAGCTTCCAGATACCGACGGCGGCGAAGACCGGCTTCGCCCAGAGCATCTCTCCGACGCGATAGTCCAGCGCTGGGGCCAGTTTCGACGCGAGGTGCCCGTCCTGGCGGCGGAGGTACGTTCGCGCCTTCGCGGCGTGGAGTCCGTTCGAGCAGATGACGACGCGGTCTGCGGCGGCGATCATCGGCCTCGCGTTCGCGATGTTCTCCCATGTGGAGACGCTGTCGCGGTCCTTCCTGACCGCACCGGTCCACCCGAGCCGGCGCACCGCATTCTCGAGCAGATCAGCCTCAGGGAACGCCCCGCGCACCGCTCCGCCGCAGCACACGATGATGGCGGTGTCACCCGCTGCTTCGTACCGCCGGGCGGTGCGCACGGCGATACTGGCGCGCCATCGGTTCACCGCGTTCGGGTCGGGGCCTGCATTCGCGAAACCGAGGACGACGATGGCCGTCACCGCTCCGGTGCCCGCTGTCCTCCCCGCGGTGCGAGTCGGAATCGTGCCGAGCGCGCGCCGCGCAGTCATCGATGCCACAGCATGAGCAACCTCGCCGACGATCGCGGCAGCGCCCAACGGGACGGCCACAACGAGCAGGGGCAGTGTTCCACGTGGAACACTGCCCCTGCGTCGTACTGACATGGTCAGCTGCGGTGGTCGCGGATGGCCTGTTCCGCGAGCTCCGCGTAGGTCCAACCGAGGTCGAAGCCGGAGGCACTCAGCGCCTGCGGAACGAGGGAGGTCTCGGTCAGACCCGGGAGGACGTTGGCTTCGAGGAACCACGGCGTCCCTGCCGCATCGATGATCAGGTCGACGCGCGAGATGTGGCGGAGACCGAGCGCCGTGTGCGCTGACACGGCTGCGTCTGCGGCGGCGGAGGCGAAGTCGCCCGACAGTCGGGCGGGCGTGAAGAAGGTCGTCTCCCCCGCGTTGTAGCGCGCCTCGAACCCGTACGTCCCGCTCTTCGGGACGATCTCGACCGCCGAGAGCGCCACCGGGCCGTCACCCGTGTCGATGATCCCGACGGCGACCTCGGTGCCGCGGATGAGCTGTTCGACCACGACGTCGTCGCAGTAGGTGTACGCGCTGACCATCGCACGCGGGAGATCGTGTGCGTCCTCGACGAGCGTGACCCCCTGTGCGCTCCCGCCTCGTGCCGGCTTCACGGCGAGCGGCACCGGGTGTTCCGCGGCGATGGCGTCGAGGACGCCCACGGCACCGAGCTCGCGGAAGACGTCGTGCGACAACGTGACCGACCGAGGGGTCCGCACACCGGCCCGCGCGACGAGCGCGGACGAGGTGGGCTTGTCCCATGCGAGCCGGGCTGACGTGGAACGGGAGCCGACGAACGGGATGTCCAGAGCCTCCAGGATGCCCCGCAGCGCGCCGTCCTCGCCGGACGCGCCGTGCAGGGCCGGCCAGACGACATCCGGGCGTGACTCGCGCAGCGCGGGCAGGAGCGACGCGTCGGCATCGCGCAGGTCGACCGTCCAGCCGTAACCGGTCAGTGAGTCGGCGACGCGTCGCCCTGACCGCAGGGAGACGTCTCGTTCGTGCGAGATCCCTCCCGCGACGACGACGACGTGACGACGGGTGAGCTCGGCCATGCGAGGGTCCTCCGGGAAGAGCGAACGATGAAAGTGCTGATCAGGACACGTTCGGCGGCGGCGCGACGACGGTGGAGCGCGACTCGGACACCGCGCTCGGACGAGTTGTGTGTCCGAAGGTCTCGAGGAGCTCGAGCTCGTCGTTGATGACGGTGGCGAGGCGCTTGACGCCGACCCGGATCTGATCGGGGGTCGGGTAGCAGAAGGACAGGCGGATGTTGCCGCCGCCACGGCCGTCGGCGTAGAAGGCGGTCCCCGGTGTGTACGCGACGAGTTCCTTCACGGCACGGGGCAGCATGCCCTTCGAGTCGAGGGCGTCGGGCAGCGTCAGCCAGACGAAGAACCCACCGTTCGGCTTCGTCCAGGTGAGGTCCGGCAGGAACTCCCCCAGGGCGGCCATCATCGCGTCCCTGCGCTCCGCGTAGAGGCCCCGGAAGGTGTCGACCTGCCCCTTCCAGTCTGCGGCGTCCAGGTAGGCGTTGACGACGTACTGACCGAAGGAGTTCGGCGCGAGGACGGCCGACTCGTTGGCGAGCACGAGCTTCTCGCGGATGGCGTGCGGGGCGAGGGCCCAACCGACACGGAAGCCGGGAGCCAGGGTCTTCGAGAAGGACCCGAGGTACACGACGCCCTCGTCGTCGATCGACCGGATCGCCTGCGGAGCGGGCTCGTCGAACCAGAGCAGTCCGTACGGGTTGTCCTCGAGCACGAGGATGCCGTTCGAGCGGCAGATGTCGAGCACCTCGATACGGCGCTCACGGCTCATCGTGACACCCGCCGGGTTGTGGAAGTTCGGGATCGTGTAGAGGAACTTGATCCGCTTGCCCTGCGTGCGCAGGTTCGCGATCGCCTCGCGCAGCGCTTCGGGGACCAGGCCGTGCTCGTCGGTGGTCACGTGGACGGTCTCCGCCTGGTACGAGCGGAAGACCCCGATGGCGCCGACGTACGACGGCGACTCGGCGAGCACGACGTCGCCCGGATCGATGAAGAGCCGCGTGACGAGGTCGAGCGCGTGCTGCGAGCCGGTGGTGACCACGACGTCCTCGGCGCTGGCACGGATGCCCTCGAGGCTCATCACGTCGACGATGTGCTCACGGAGGGAGCGCAGGCCCTGCCCACCGCCGTACTGCAGCGCCATCGCGGCGTCCTCGGTCATCACGCGGTCGATGGACCCCGTGACGAGCTCCCGCGGGAGCGCCGAGACGTACGGCATGCCGCCGGCGAGCGAGACCACCTCGGGCCGCGATGCCACGGCGAACAGGGCTCGGACCTCGGAGGCGCTCAGCCCAGCGGTGCGCTGGGCGTAGGAGTCGTACCAGGGGTCGAGGCTGTTGCCGTTCGTCATCGTGTGCTCCGTTCAGTGGGACATTCCCGCCACACTACGACATGCGTTGCCGGATCCGCGGTGGGAGGCGGGGGCCGATCCTGAAGCTGTGGCCCTCGCACGCGCAGCCGGCATCCGGGAACGGCGACGGCCCCGCCCTCCGAGGAGAGCGGGGCCGTTCGCGGTCTGTCGGTCGGACTACGCCAGGAACTCGGCGAGGTCGGCCTCGAGCGCCGGCTTCGGCTTGGCGCCGATGACGGTCTTGACGACCTCGCCGCCCTTGAAAACCTTCATCGCCGGGATCGACGTGATCTGGTAGTTCATGGCCGACTGCGGGTTGTCGTCGACGTTGAGCTTGACGATCTCGATCTTGTCGGCGTGCTCCGCGGCGATCTGGTCGAGGATCGGGGACACGGCGCGACACGGGCCGCACCACTCGGCCCAGAAGTCGACGAGGATGGTCTTGTCGGACTTGAGGACCTCGTCCGAGAAGGTGGCGTCGGTGACGGCCTTTGCGTTGGACATGTGTGCTCCTTCGAGAAGTTCAGTTGGTGCAACGGCTGGGCCGCTGCGGTATTCCGGTCTGGGTCAGGCCCGTGCGGCCTCGACGTCGATGATCGCCGGCCCTGCGGGCGTGACGCCCTCGGCCTGGTCGACCAGCGCGTCGTCGAGTTCGGCGAGGTACTTCTCCGCGTCGAGGGCGGCGACGGTACCGGAACCGGCTGCCGTGATCGCCTGGCGGTAGGTCGGGTCGATGACGTCGCCCGCGGCGAAGACCCCGGGGAGGTTGGTCTTCGACGAACGACCCTGGACCGCGATCGTGCCCTCGGGAGCGAGGTCGATCTGCCCGTGGATGAGGTGCGTCCGCGGGTCGTTGCCGATCGCGATGAACAGGCCGTCGAGCTGGAGCGAGGACTCCTCCCCGGTGACGGTGTCGCGGAGGGAGACGCCCTCGACCGAGGAGTCACCCGTGATCCCGGTGACCTCCTTGTTCCACGCGAACTCGATCTTCGGGTCGTTCATCGCACGGTCCTGCATGATCTTCGACGCGCGCAGGCTGTCCTTGCGGTGGATGACCGTCACCTTGTCGGCGAACCGGGTGAGGAACGTGGCTTCTTCCATCGCGGAGTCGCCGCCGCCGACGACGGCGATGTTCTTCTGCCGGAAGAAGAACCCGTCGCACGTGGCGCACCAGCTGACGCCGTGGCCGGACAGACGCTCTTCGTCGGCGAGACCGAGGTGGCGGTACGCCGATCCGGTCGCGTAGATGACCGCGAGGGCCTCGTACGTCTCGCCGGACCCGACGGTGACCTTCTTGACCTCACCGGTCAGGTCGACCGAGACCGCGTCGTCGTACAGGACCTCGGCGCCGAACTTCTCGGCCTGTTCCTGCATCTTGATCATGAGGTCCGGGCCCTGGATCCCCTCGGGGAAGCCCGGGAAGTTCTCGACCTCGGTGGTCTTGGTGAGCTCGCCGCCGGTCTCGACGCTGGACGCGACGATCAGGGGCTTGAGCTCCGCGCGCGCGGCGTAGATGCCGGCGGTGAACCCGGCGGGACCGGAACCGATGATGATGAGCTGGCGCATGCCTCGCTGCCCTTCCGTTGAGTGCTGACCGGGTCAACACATGGTAGCGGCGGGACATTCCGGCCCACCGGTGAGCGGACAACCGATGAGCGGACAGCCGGTGTGCGGACGATCGGCGGTCAGCGTCCGAGCCGCTTGCGGAGCAGCGCGACCGCGTTCGCGATCTCGCCGTTCTTCGACACGACCAGGGCGCCGAAGTACACGAGCGCCATGACGGCTCCGGTCAGCGCGATGGTGACGAGCGCGCCCGTCCGGTCGGACATGGCGAAGCCGTCGGGCGAGAAGGTCCCGAGGGCGGTGACGACGGTCGCCCCGGCGACGCCGGCGATGAGTGCCGCGATGACGAACTGCACGTGGGAGCGGGTGACCACGGGGCCCTCGATGCCGTTCAGGCGACGACGGACGAGCACGAGCGCGATGATCGTCTGCGCCGTGCCGGCGAGCGTCGTGCACGCCGCGATGGAGACGCCGACGATGCTCTGCGGGAACGTCGCGACGGCCAGGGCTCCGATGACGAACAGCACCGACTGCACGCACTGCATGAGGAACGGCGTGCGGTGGTCGTGCATCGCCCAGAAGACGCGCTGGATGATGAACAGCATGCTGAACAGCACCAGGCCGGGCATGTAGGCGAGGAGCACCGCGCCGATGGAGAGCGCCTGCTCGAAGGTGCCGGCGAACATGCGACCGAACGGCACGGAGACGACGATCAGCGCCACCGACGCGAACACCGTGAACAGTCCGACGATCCGCAGGGACAGCGACAGGTTGCGCCGGACGGCGTCGAGGTCGCCGCGGCCGGCGTCGTGGCTCATCCGCGTGAAGTACGCCGTCGCGATCGACACCGCGAAGATCGAGTGCGGCAGCATGAACAGCAGCCACGCGTTCTGCAGCACCGCGTTGCCTGCGGCGCCCGTACCGAGCGACGCGACGCGCGACTGCACGATGCCCGCCAGCTGCGTCACGAGGATCATCGCGAACAGCCAGCCGGCCGCCGTGCCCGTCGCCTTGAGGCCCACGCCGCGCCAACGGAAGTCCGGGCGGAACGACAGGCCGGCGCGCCGCCAGAAGAACGGCAGGAACGCGGCCTGCGCGAAGACGCCGAGCGAGGCACTCCCCGCGAGCACCGCGATCTTCAGCGGTGTCCAGCCGTCGACCGAGGAGTTGACGTCCTGACCGCCGAACATCGCGATGAAGACGACGAGACCGGCGATGGCGATGACGTTGTTGATGAGCGGTGCCCACGTGAAGGGGCCGAAGACCTGCTTGGCGTTGAGGACCTCACCGAGGAGCGAGTACAGCGCGTAGAAGAGGATCTGCGGAAGGCACCAGAAGGCGAACGCCACGGCCAGGTCGGTCTGTGCCGGCGTGAAGCCCTTGCCGTCCCCGGTCGCCTGCTGGCTGTAGACGAACACGAGGAACGGCGCGAGGACCGTCGCGACGATGGTGATCACCACGAACACCGTCGCGCCGAGCGTGACGATCTTGTTGACGTAGGCCGTACCGCCGTCGCTGCTCTCCCGCATCGACCGGACGATCTGCGGGATGAGCACCGCGGAGAGCAGACCACCGGCGATGAGCGCGTAGATGTTGTTCGGCAGCTGGTTCGCGAGCGCGAACGCGTCGGCGCCGGGCGACTTCGCCTGACCGATCGCGTAGGCGAGCACGAACGTCTTGCCGAAGCCGAGGACCCGCGAGAGCATCGTGCCCGCCGCGAGCATCGCGCTCGCCCGACCGAGGTTCCGTTCGGCCGCGGGCTCCGCGTCGACGGCGGGTTGCTGCTGCGTGCTGATGGTCGGCTCCTCGGGATCTGGCGGGGTGTCGTCCTGGTCCGGACGGCCGGCCTGGAGGCGCGGCTCGCCGCCGTCGCGCACCGTCGCGTCCGCAGGGCGCGCACCGGCCTGCTGCGGTGCGACGCGCGCGGGACCGGACGCGGCAGTGGTGCCGACCACGGCGGCGGCGGGCGCCGCCTGTGCGACGTGGGACGGGCCTCCCGATCGGGCAGGGGCGCCGGGGGCATCGGGCTGGACCGCGAGCGGACGGTTCGGGTCGTCGTCGTCCTCGTCGTCGAGCTCGCCGTTGCGGCGGCGGATGCGCTTCCGGATGCTGCGGAAGATCCCGAAGCCGAAGATCGCGACGAGGCCGATCGCGGCCACCGCGGTGATCACGGTCTCCCACTGCGCCTGCACGTTGAGCTCGACCGTGGTGGGCTGCGACACGGTGACCCCGGTCGGCGTGGTCAGGGACATCGTCAGGTTGACCGTGCCGTTCGCGACCGACCGGACCGGGATGGTCGTGCGGGCGGAGGACTGCGGCTGGAGCTTCACCTCGATGTCGTTCCGCACGACCTGCAGCGCCGAGCTCGACGGCTGGACGTTGAGGCGCACGGTGACCGGGTAGTCCGTCCGGTTGCGGACCGACACGGGCAGCGACGATCGGTCCCCGAGCAGCGTCAGCGAGCTGGAGTCGGGGATGCTCACCTGGTCGGTGGTCTGCGTCCAGGACCGGGCCTGCCGGTCGACGGCGGTGGTGAGGGCGTCGGGTTCGTCCCGCCAGGCGTTCGACGCCAGGGCGAGCAGCTGGAGCCGCGCAGGGGCGGTGACGGTCGCGGGGTCGTCGACGGCCGATGCGAAGGCGACGAGCTCGCGCTCGCTGTCCACCAGGGTCCGCAGGCGGTCGAGGCGGGCGTCGCCGTCGTCGGCCGGCGCCAGGGTGAGCGAGCCGGCGGTCGCCTTCGCCGCGGTCGACAGGTCCGAGGGCGACACCCACGGGGTGTCCTCGAGCGCGTCGAGCACGGCGCTCAGTCGACCGGTCTCGGTCGGCCAGCTGCGGCCGAGGGTCAGGAGCACGGGGCTCTGCGCGGTACCGGCACGCGCCGCCGTCGCCAGGGTCGCGGTGAGCTCCGCCACGGCCGCGTCGTAGGCGCGCTGGTCGGTGGCGTCGGCGGCGTCCCGCAGCAGGGCAGACATGCCCTGGTCGGCGACGAGGACCTTCTGGTCGCCGATGCGCTCGGCGGCGGAGACGGTGGTGTCCGGGCCGGCGGAGGTGTTGCCGCTCGCGATGATCGTCGTCTCGGTGCCGGCCTTCGCGAGTGCGGGCAGGTCGTCGGTGGCCACGGTGTTCTCGACCGGCCACGCGACGTCGTCGAGTGCGTACGGGAAGTCCAGCAGGCTGGCGGTGGTCGGCAGCGTCGTGGTCGTGCCGTCGGTGTCGTCCTGCCCCGAGCCGTCCTGACCTGTGCCGTCCTGGGTGCCGGCGGTCACGTCGTCCGAGGGGGTCGGTGTCGCGTCCGGGGTCTCGTCGACGGGGGCACCCGCGCTGGCAGAGGCCGTCGGCGTCCCGGTGGCCGTCGGGGTCGGGGTCGGCGTGCTGGCACCGGGGAAGTTCTGCTCCTTGACCGCCTGGTCGAGCGAGATCACGCCCGGGATCCCGTCCGCGCCGGCCTGGCGCAGCCCGGTGACGTCGGCGTCGGCGTACGACAGCGCGAAGGTCTCGTTCCGGAGCCCCTCGAGCCGGTCGAGCCAGTTGCGCGCACTCGACGGGGCGTTCTCGCCGAGCAGCCGGATCGAGGCGATGATCCTCGGGTCGACGCCGACGGCCACGTTGTGGTCCACGGCGGCGTCGAGCTGCTGGGTGAGGGTGCCGTCCACCGCGGTCGCCGCCGCGAGGTCGTTGGCACCGATCACGCCGTCGGCCGTGCTCGGCAGGGTGATCGGCATCGCGACCGAGACACCGACCGGGGTCTGCTGGAAGTCCGGGTACCAGGTGATCGCGGACCGGGCGACGGCGAAGGTGTCGCCCGCGGTGTACTCGGCCGCGATGCGTCGGGCGCCGAAGGACGAGTAGCCGCCGAGTGCGACGTTGCCCGGCACGATGGTCACCGTCTGGGTCACCGAGCGGTGCGCCGGGACGACCGGGACGTCCGCCGAGTCCATCGGGGCGCCGAGGTAACCGGTCGTGGTGGTGTCGGAGAGCCAGTCGGAGAGGACGTCGCGCGTGCTCTCGGAGCGGAAGATGTCGAGCTCGACCGACCCGGCGGGGACGTCCGTGTCGGTGTCGTTCGTCACCGTGACCGTGACCTGGAGGTCCTCGTCCCGTCGGACGATCCCGCGGTCGGCCGGGGCGATCGACACGGTGGTCTTCCCCTGGTCGGCGGCGGCCGGAGCCGCGGTGCGCGTCGTGGTGCGGTCGACGGAGGCGGCGTGCGCCGGGTCCGGACCTGCGGGCGTGGCGACGAGGCCGACGGCGACGAGGGCCGTGGCAGCGGCGGCGAGCGTGGAGCGGAGGATGTGCATACAGGAGGGCCCGAGGGTCGGTTCCGGCCGAGCACGAGTGTACGAGGGGCGGACGGGGACGATCCCGTGCGCGCGGGCCGTGTGGAGAACTCGGCGCACCGATCTGGGAGGATGAGGTCCGTCATGCAGTCCGTTGCCCAGGCCGTCGAACGACTCGACGCACTCGCAGCCACCGAGCCCGTCGCCGTCCTCGCTCGGGCGTTCGCCGACGCCGGACACGAGCTGGCGCTGGTCGGCGGCCCCGTCCGCGACGCCTTCCTCGGCCGTGCCGTCACCGACCTCGACTTCACGACCGACGCCCGCCCCGACGACGTCCTGCGCATCGTCGAGCCGATCGCGAGCGCGACGTGGGACGTCGGTCGGCAGTTCGGCACCATCGCCGCCCGGGTCGCCGGCGAGCAGGTCGAGATCACGACCTACCGCAGCGACGTGTACGACGGCGAGACCCGCAAGCCCGAGGTGGCGTTCGGCGACACCATCGAGGACGACCTGCTCCGCCGTGACTTCACGGTGAACGCCATGGCGCTCCGCCTCCCCCAGCGTGAGCTCGTCGACGTGCACGGCGGGGTCGAGGACCTGCTCGCCGGGCGCCTGCACACCCCGCAGGCGGCGCCCGTCTCGTTCCGCGACGACCCCCTGCGCATGATGCGCGCCGCACGATTCACCGCGCAGCTGGGCTTCACGGTGTCCGGCGAGGTGCGTGCCGCGATGACGGACCTCGCCGACTCGATCGACATCGTGTCGGCCGAGCGGGTGCGTGACGAGCTCGTGAAGCTGCTGAACACGTCCGAGCCGGTCCCCGGCATCCGTCTGCTCGTGGACACGGGGCTCGCCGAGCGCTTCCTGCCCGAGCTCCCCGCGATGCGGCTGGAGATCGACGAGCACCACCACCACAAGGACGTGTACGAGCACTCGCTGACGGTGCTGTCCCAGGCCATCGGGTACGAGGCCGAGCGGCACCCGGGCGAGGCCCCCGACACCGTGCTCCGGCTCGCGGCCCTGCTGCACGACATCGGCAAGCCGGCCACCCGCAAGCTCGAGCCCGGCGGTGCCGTCAGCTTCCACCACCACGACCTGGTCGGCGCGAAGCTCGCGAAGAAGCGACTGCGGGCGCTGCGGTTCGACAACGACACCATCGCCGCCGTCTCCCGACTGATCGAGCTGCACCTGCGGTTCTTCGGCTACACCGAGGGTGCCTGGACCGACTCCGCCGTCCGCCGCTACGTCCGGGACGCCGGCCCGCTGCTCGAGCGCCTGCACGAGCTCACCCGCTCGGACGTCACGACGCGGAACCGCCGCAAGGCCGACCGGCTCGGCTTCGCGTACGACGACCTCGAGGACCGCATCACGGCGCTGGCCGACCAGGAGGAACTCGACTCGATCCGTCCGGACCTGACGGGCGACGACATCATGCGGATCCTCGACATCCCGCCGGGGCGTGCTGTGGGCGAGGCGTACCGCCACCTGCTCGAGGTCCGCATGGACGAGGGTCCCCTCGGCACCGACGAGGCCGAGCAGCGCCTGCGCGCCTGGTGGGCCGAGCGCGACGCGACCACCTGACGGCGCGACCGCCTGACGACGCCGGCCGCTCTGCACGACCGGTGGCGCGCCTCCAGGCCGTGGGCTAAGCTACTCGAGTTGTCCACGCGCTCCTGCGCGTCCGGACACATGCATCAACCCTCCTGCTCCGGGAACCGCCCGGAGCCGCCGAGACCAAAGGAGGTGGGTTCCGCATGCACCAGTACGAACTGATGGCGATCCTCGACCCCGAGATCGACGAGCGCACCGTCGCTCCCAGCCTGGACAAGTTCCTCGCGGTCATCCGCAACGACGGTGGCACCGTCGACAACGTGGACGTCTGGGGCCGTCGTCGCCTGGCCTACGAGATCGCGAAGAAGTCCGAGGGCATCTACGCCGTCGTCGACTTCACCTCGACGCCCGAGGCCGCCAAGGAGCTCGACCGTCAGCTCGGTCTCTCCGAGGCCGTGCTCCGCACGAAGGTCCTCCGCGCCGAAGAGGCGATCGCCCAGGTCGCCGCGCAGAAGCAGCGCGACGAGGCCCGCGCGGCCCGCAAGGCCGCGAACGCGACCGCGAGCGCCGAGTAGCTCATGGCCGGCGAAACCGTCATCACGGTGGTGGGCAACCTCACCGCAGACCCGGAGCTGCGGTACACGCAGAACGGGCTCGCGGTGGCGAACTTCACCATCGCCTCCACCCCTCGCACGTTCGACCGTCAGGCGAACGAGTGGAAGGACGGCGACGCGCTGTTCCTCCGTGCGAGCGTGTGGCGCGAGTTCGCCGAGCACGTGGCGGGCTCGCTGACGAAGGGCTCGCGCGTCATCGCGCAGGGTCGTCTCCGTCAGCGCTCCTACCAGGACCGTGAGGGCCAGCAGCGCACGAGCATCGAGCTCGAGGTCGACGAGATCGGCCCGTCGCTCCGCTACGCGACCGCCCAGATCACCCGCGCTGCGGGTGGCTCCGGTGGCGGTCGTGGCCAGGTCGGCGGCGGCAACGCCTCCGGCGGTGGCCAGGGCGGGAACGGCGGCGGCTGGAACAACAACAGCGGCGGCGGTCAGTCGGACGCACCGTGGTCGCCCCAGGGCGGCCAGCAGGGCGGCAACGCACAGTCGAACGACGTGTGGAGCCAGCCCGGCGGCTCGTACGACGACGAGACCCCGTTCTGATCCTCAGCGGTCTGACGGACACACAACTTCTTCTTCTCTAAGGACAAACAATGGCTGGAAAGAGCACCGGCGACCGCCGGAAGCCTCGCGGCAAGGGTGGCAAGAACGCCGCTCCCGCGAAGTCGATCAAGGTCGGCGTCATCGACTACAAGGACGTCGCGACCCTGCGCAAGTTCATCTCGGAGCGTGGCAAGATCCGCGCCCGTCGCATCACCGGCGTCTCCGTCCAGGAGCAGCGCCTCATCGCCCGTGCCGTGAAGAACGCCCGTGAGATGGCGCTCCTCCCCTACGCCGGCTCCGGCCGCTGATCGGAGGACTTCCCATGTCGAAGCTCATCCTCACCCACGAGGTCTCCGGCCTCGGTTCCGCCGGTGACGTCGTCGACGTCAAGAACGGCTACGCCCGCAACTACCTCATCCCCCAGGGCTTCGCCGTCGCGTGGTCCAAGGGCGGCGAGAAGCAGGTCGAGTCGATCCGTGCGGCCCGTGCCGCTCGCGAGCTCGCCACCATCGAAGAGGCCCAGGACCTCAAGATGAAGCTCGAGAACGCGACCATCAAGCTGACCGTCAAGGCCGGCAAGGACGGCCGCCTGTTCGGCTCGGTCCGCCCGGCGGACGTCGCCGACGCGGTCCAGGCGCAGGGCGTCGGTTCGCTGGACAAGCGCAAGGTCGAGGTCCCCGCGACCATCAAGACCGTCGGTGACCACGAGGCCACCGTGCGTCTGCGCGAGGACATCACCGCGGTGATCTCCCTGCAGGTCGTCGCCGCCAAGTAAGCAGCGTCACCACCGTCGAAGGGCGGGTCTCCTCCGGGAGGCCCGCCCTTCGTCGTGCGCGCGGCTCGCCGCGCGCGGGTGTTGCTGTGGGACAGGTGTTGCTGCGTTGGCCGGTTACCCCTCGCCCCCGTCCGGGCTTGCTGGGAACGAACCGAGAACGCTCCCCACAGGAGGGCCTGTTGTCAAGTCGTTTTACACAGTCGAAACGCCCCGAATCGGAACCTTCAAGGTGTACTTGAACCGCGGTTCTCCACACACGGTGTGGAACGGAAAAGCCCAGGCCCGGGGCAAGAACACGTGTTCGAATGCCGACTTGTCCACACGTCCATCCACAGTTGTGCACATGCGTGTCCGGCGTGTTCCGCATCCTCTCCACAGAGTTATCCACAGGGCCGTTTGCTGGGGATAACTCTGTCCCCGTAGCTTGGCCCAGCGACTCGGCGGAGGGCAGGGGATGTCGGTCGTCCGGGGTAGGAAAGCCGGTGTGGGCCGAGGCCCGCACCGTCACGACAAGAGGGAGTCCGTGTGTCGATCGCGCATCTCGATCCGTCCCCGCAGGACCTGTCCGAGCGGGGTTCGGAGCGGACGCCGCCGCACGACCTGCTCGCGGAGCAGTCCACCATCGGCGGCATGCTGCTGTCGAAGGACGCCGTCGCCGACGTCATCGAGACCGCGCGCGGGGTGGACTTCTACATCCCGAAGCACGAGGTCATCTTCGACGCGATCCTGTCGCTGTACTCGCACGGTGAGCCCACCGACGTGATCGCCGTCACCGACGAGCTGACCAAGACCGGACTGCTCTCCCGGGCCGGCGGCGCCGAGTACCTGCACAGCGTCACGAGCATGGTGCCGACCGCGGCGAACGCCGGGTACTACGCAGCGATCGTCGCCGAGAAGGCCGTCCTCCGCCGTCTGGTCGACGCGGGCACCCGCATCGTGCAGATGGGCTACGCGTCCGAGGGTGAGGTCACCGACCTCGTGAACAGCGCGCAGGCCGAGGTCTACAACGTCGCCGGCGGCGTGCAGACCGAGGACTACGTGCCCCTCACCGACGCCATCGGCGCCGCGATCGACGAGATCGAGGCCGCCAAGGGGCGCGACGGGCAGATGACCGGCGTCCCGACGGGGTTCAGCGGCCTCGACGCCCTGACGAACGGCTTCCACCCCGGGCAGCTCATCATCGTCGCCGCCCGACCCGCGCTCGGCAAGTCGACCCTGGCGCTCGACCTGTGCCGCGCCGCAGCGCTCAAGCACGACCAGACCGCCGCGTTCTTCTCGCTCGAGATGGGTCGCGCCGAGATCGCGATGCGCCTGCTCTCCGCCGAGTCGAGCGTGCCGCTGCAGAACATGCGCAAGGGCACCGTCGACTCCCGTGACTGGACGACCATCGCGCAGACCCGCGGGCGCATCAACGACGCCCCGTTCTTCATCGACGACTCCCCCAACATGACCCTGGTGGAGATCCGGGCGAAGTGCCGCCGGCTCAAGCAGCAGCACAACCTCAAGCTCGTGGTCATCGACTACCTGCAGCTGATGACCTCGGGCAAGAAGGTCGAGAGCCGTCAGCAGGAGGTCTCGGAGTTCTCGCGTGCGCTGAAGCTCATGGCGAAGGAGCTCGGCGTGCCGGTCATCGCGCTGTCACAGCTGAACCGTGGTCCCGAGCAGCGCGCCGACAAGAAGCCGATGATCTCGGATCTGCGGGAGTCGGGCTCCATCGAGCAGGACGCCGACATGGTCATCCTGCTGCACCGTGAGTCGGCGTACGAGAAGGACAACCCGCGTCAGGGTGAGGCGGACCTCATCGTGGCGAAGCACCGCAACGGCCCGACGGACACCATCACGGTGGCGTTCCACGGGATGTTCTCGCGGTTCGTCGACATGCCGCAGTGATAGACAAAGTTATTTTTTCTCGCGCTTGTTCAACAAGTTTGCCAAACTGTAAGCTTGGCGTGTGGGCCTGAAAACGCAGTACACGGCGGCGGAGTTCGTCGTTGAGTTCCCCGGAGAGTCTGAGACGGTCGAGTTCAAGACCGGGACAGGATCGACTCCGCTGGGTGAAGCTGCCGTGGCGCTGTCGAACACCAACGGAGGGATCATCTTCGTCGGAGTGAGCGACAACGGGACGGTACGGGGTCGTCCGCTTGATCAGGGTGTCGCTGAACAAGTGAACGAGGCCCTCCTCAGCTGTCACGACATCGGCCGTTACGAAGTGCTGTCCGTCCGTGTGGGGGACGTCGACATCACCGCAATCCGCATCGCAAAGCGATCTGAGGGCTTCGCGCAGACTTCCAACGGTCGGGTCCTGGTGAGGAGGGGACCGCGAAATCACGCTCTGCTAGGAACCGAGCTCTTCTCCTTCATCAGCAGCAGGTCGTTCCAGCGCTTCGAGACCGTCGAGTCGCGATCCACACTCGAGGACATCGATCCCGACCTTCTCAGCCAGGTCGGGGGGAACCGTGGCTGGTCTCTGACCGACGCGCACCTCGCGGACCGGCTCCAGGAGCGGGGGCTTCTGAAGAACCGAGTGCTCACGATCGCCGGAGCGCTCCTTCTGACTCATCCTCGAGACTCCATGGATCTTCGCAAGTGCGTCGTCGAGGTACGGCGGTACAGAGGCGAAGGTGTGAACTACGACCGCCGCACCGTTTTCGATGGACCGCTGCAGCAACAAGTACTCGATGCTTCGCGGTACATCAGCGATGAACTGGGCACGGATCTCATCGTGAGTGGCGTGTACCGGTACGACCTGCCGAGGCTGCCCGTAGTAGTGATCCGGGAAGCAATCGCCAATGCCGTTGCGCACCGGAGCTACGAGACAGATCGTGCCGCGACCATAGTCGAGATCAGGGAGGATTCGGTGATCGTTCGATCGCCTGGCAGCCTGCCCGAGCCCGTCACGGTCGAGACGATGCGGGTCGCGCAGTCGGCGAGGAACCCGATCATCATCGACATCCTCCGTTCACTGGCGCTGGCTGAAGATGCGGGCCGTGGTGTCGACGTCATGCAGGACTCCATGCGCGACGCCCTACTCGACGCGCCCGTCTTCGACGATGATGGGGCGTTCGTGACGGTGACCTTACCGATGCGGGGCCCCATCACAGAGCGCGAACGAGGCTGGGTCAGTGAGCTCGAGAGGTCTCGCGAGCTCCAGCCACACGAACGCCTTCTCATGATCCACGCTGCTCGTGGCGAGGAACTGACGAACTCAGGTGCGCGTGAGTACCTCGGTACGACCGATCCGGCGGAGGCGCGAGCCGTCTTGCAGAGCCTGCGCGATCGTCATCTCCTTCGTCAGACGGGACAGCGCGGAGCGGCGCGGTACAGCTTGCATCCGGATCTCTCATCGCCTGCTGCGTACCGTGTGTCGCAGGAAGAACTGCAGGACATGGTCGTGGAGGCCGCTGCAGACAGAGAGGTGGTCAATGCCGACGTTCGCCGCCTCACGGGCCTGACTGCGCTCGAAGCGACGAGGCTACTCAACCAGTTGGTCGAGGACGGTCGGCTCGAACGGCGCGGCGAGCGGAGGGGATCCCGTTATACGGCAATCGAGTGAATTACAGCGGTGTTCTTCTCGTGGTCGGCAGTAGGAACAATTTTGAATAACTTGTTCTTCTCGCGATCCTCACCTGTACGCATCTCCTGCCACTCGCGAACGTGTGAGCACCGTCGCACCGAAGGGCGCTCGGGGACCCGACGTCCGCGGACCGGTCCGCCCTGCCGGATGATGGGTCCGTGAACCGCACCGACCGCCTCTACGGCATCGTCGAGGAGCTCCGGGCGGCCGCACCCCGACCGCGGAGCGCACGCCGTCTCGCGGAACGGTTCGAGGTGTCCGTGCGGACCGTCGAGCGGGACCTGGCGGCGCTGCAGCAGTCGGGTCTGCCGATCTGGGCCGAGCCCGGCCGCACCGGCGGGTACGTCATCGACGCATCGGCGACGCTCGGCCCCGCCGGCTTCACGCCGGACGAGGCCCTCGCGGTGCTGATCGGCCTCGGCGCCCTCGGCAACAGCCCGTTCCGGCAGGCTGCCCGGACCGCGGCACGCAAGGTGCTCGCGGTCATGCCGGACCGCGACGCGGCTCGCGCTGGTGCCGCTGCGTCCCGGGTGCTCTTCCTGGAGGCCGACGAGGACCCCGTCACGCCGGTCGCCTTCGCGGAGGCGCTGGGTGCGGACCGGGTGGTGCGCCTGCGGTACCGGGCTGCGGACGGCGCGGAGTCGATCCGGGACGTCGAACCGCTGGGATCGATCGAGAAGGACGGGCAGTGGTACCTGGTCGCGTGGTGCCGACTGCGTGACGGCGTCCGTGCGTTCCGCGCCGACCGGATGGTGGCGATCGAGGTCATCGACGAACGACCACCGAGGCGCGTGCTCCGGACCGAGGACCTGGGCGTCGCGTACGGGCGACTGCGCCCGGTCGTCGACTGACCGCGTCCGCGCTCTCACGACGGGATCCCGCGGACACGGACGGGATCCCGCGAACACCGACAGGACGGTGTCGCGACCCCCGGTGAGGCTGGGCGCCGACCACGTCAGCACCAGCACCACCGGAGGACCCCTTGTCGTTCGCATCCATCCGCATCGTCACCGACGACCTCGACGGTCTCGTCGCCTTCTACGAGCGGGTCACCGGCCGGCGCGCCGAACGCCCCGCACCCGTCTTCGCGCAGTTCACCGGCCCCGGCGCGGCCCTCGCGATCGCCGGTACCGCCACCGTCGCGATGCTCGGCGGGGCCCTGACGCCCGCCACGAACCGGTCGGTGTTCATCGAGTTCGCGGTGGCCGACGTCGACGGCGCCTTCGCGGAGCTCCGGCTCGGACCGGAGGACGTCGTCCTCGAGCCGACCACGATGCCCTGGGGCAACCGCTCGGCGTTGGTCCGTGATCCCGACGGCAACGTCGTCAACCTGTTCAGCAGGCCGGTGCCCGACCGCGCCCGGTGACCACGAGGTCGGGCCGCGCCCCTCCCGGTGGACCGGCTACTGCGCCGGTCCGAGCAGTGCCCGTGCGGCTGCCGCTGCCGCCCGGGCCCACGGTCGGGACGGGTCGGCCTGCGCACTGGCCATGGCGCCGTCGTAGAGCAGGCAGAGCTGGAGCGCGGTGCCGTCGACGTCCGCGGAGCCGGCTTCTGCCAGGAGGCCGCTGAACAGTCCGCGCACCCAGTCGCGATGTTCGAGCGTCACCTCGTGCGTGGGGTGTCCGGCGCCGTACTCGGCCTCGACGTTGATGAACGGGCACCCGCGGTAACCGGGCTCGTCGAACCACTCGCCGAGCAGCGCGAACACGGCGACGATCCGCTCCTGCGGTGTCGCCCCGCGCTGCGGGAGCTCGGTCGCGACGTGGTCCTGCCAGGCGGTGCTCCGGCCGCGCAGGTAGCCGAGCACGAGGTCGTCCTTCGTGCGGAAGTGCGTGTAGAGGCTCGCCTTCGAGATGTCCGCTGCTGCCGCGACCTGGTCGACCCCGACGGCGTGGATGCCCTGCTCGTAGAACAGCCGGTCGGCGGTCGCGACGGCGCGTTCGTACGCGGGACGGCGGCGTGTCTTGGTGGGCTCGGCCATGGTTTGACTTTACTGCACCGATCTGTACAGTTACCAGCACCACAAACCAAACAGATCTGTTCAGTTAGGACTGTCCCATGAGCACCACCGCCCTCATCACCGGTTCCACCAGCGGCATCGGCCGCGCGACCGCCGAGCTCCTCGCCTCGCGCGGCGTGCACGTCGTCGTGTCCGGCCGCAGCGCCGAGCGCGGCGAGGAGGTCGTCCGCGGCATCCGCGCGGCCGGCGGTACCGCAGACTTCGTGCGCGCCGAGCTCGGCGACGCGGAGAGCGCCAGGGCCCTCGCCGCTGCGGCGCTGCGCATCGGTGACGGTCGGGTCGACGTGCTCGTGAACAGCGCGGGCATCTTCCCGTTCGGCCCGACCGCCGACACCACGCCCGAGGGGTTCGACGAGGTCTACGACCTCAACGTCAAGGCGCCGTACTTCCTCGTCGCAGCGCTCGCGCCGGGCATGGCGGAGCGTGGCACGGGCGCGATCGTCAACGTGACCACGATGGTCGCCGAGTTCGGCGCCGCCGGCATGGGCCTGTACGGCTCGACCAAGGCGGCGCTGGTCCTGTTGACGAAGTCGTGGGCGGCCGAGTTCGGTCCCTCCGGCGTCCGCGTGAACGCGGTCAGCCCCGGACCGACCCGTACCGAGGGCACCGCGGCCCTGGGTGAGGCACTCGACCAGTTGGCCGCGGCCGGTCCGGCGGGTCGCCCGGGCTCCGCGCAGGAGGTCGCCGAGGCGATCGCGTTCCTCGCGGCCGACGCGGCGTCCTTCGTGCACGGCGCGGTCCTGCCCGTCGACGGCGGCCGCATCGCCGTCTGACCCACCCGTCCACGGACGCGCGACGGCCCCGCTGCGTCCGTGAGGGACGTGGCGGGGCCGCGGGAGGAACCTCCCGTCCGTCAGGTGGGCACCTGACGGACGGGAGGGACCGGGTCAGGAACGGGCGCGTCGACGACGCAGCGTGCGTGCGCCGATCAGGCCGGCACCGGCGACGAGCAGCCCGAGTGCCCACGCGATCGGCGAGGTCTCGTCGGCGCCGGTGTAGGCGAGCCGGCCGTGGCCCGTCGGCGCCGACGCGGTGCCGTGCTGCACCGCAGCGGGGGTCGTGGTGCCGCCCGGGACGGCCGCGACCGGCGTCGGCGTCACCTGCACGTCGAACGCGGTGCTGAAGTCGGACGCGCTGACCGTCAGGCGGTGCACCGAGGCGTGCGGGAAGGTGACCCCGACGAAGCCCGAGTCACCGAGCAGGGAGTCCTGTTCCACGACGTCGGACGCGACGTTCGAGCGGACGTCGATGGTGGTCACGCCGAGGTCGTCCTCCTCGTCCTCGACCGCGTTGCCGAACTCGTCGACCAGGGTGCCGGACAGCAGCAGCGTCCCGCCCTGCGGGACGGTCGGGGTGCCGCCGGGGACCTCGTCGATGAACTCCGACCCGCCGAAGGGCGTCTGCTCCCAGTCGGTGTGCTCGGTGACGACCGACCCGTCGGCCTTGATGATCCAGGACCGGAGCGAGCCGGACTTCTTCGTCGCCTCGTCGTCGAACCAGCCGACCGGGAAGCCGGCCTTCGCGTAGTCGATGAAGTCGGCGCGGTCGACCGCGGTCGCCTCGAGCCCGACCGGTGCGGCGGCCTGCACGTCGAGCTCGACGGTCTGCGTCACGGTCTCGGTCCCGCTCGTCGCGGTGACGGCGAAGTCCCAGTACGAGGCATCGACGGTCGTCCCGCTGAGCACGCCGGTCGCCGGGTCGAACGAGATCCCCTCGGGCAGCTGGTCGGCCGGGGTCCAGCCGTCCGCGTCCTCGCCGTCCTCGGAGTTGTAGTAGTCGAGGGCCAGCACGGGCTTCGGCGAACCGATCGCGCGGAAGGTGTACGAGAACGCCTCGCCCGCGGTCGCGGTGAGGGTCAGGTCGCCCTCGGTCGTGATGCCGTCGGTGACCGGCTCGCCGTCCTCGTCGACGAAGACCGGGGCCTGCGTGATCGGGTCGGTCTGGGCCGACTCGGACTCGACGGCGATCCCGCCCTGCGTGTTCGTGACGGTGACCATGACGACCTTGCCGGCGTCGGTGGGCTTCACCACGTAGCTCTGGCCCTGGCTGACGGACGTGCCGTCGACGGTCCACGAGTAGCTGAGGTTCGTCGGGGCGGTGAAGCCCGAGGGCTCGGCAGTGAGCTTCGACCCGACCGCGGCGACGCCGTCGATCGTCACGGTGCCGGCGGCCGCGGGGCGGTCGGCGGTCGTCGAGGAGCCGGTCGGCTCGTCGCCCTCGGACGGGGTCGGCGCGTCGGTGGCGGGGGTCTCGGTGGCGGGGGCGTCGGTCGTCGGAGCAGCCGTCGACGGTGCGTCGGTGGCGGGGGCGTCCGAGGTCGGGGTCCCCGTCGCGGGTGCCTCCGTGCCCGGCGTGTCGGTACTCGGGCTGTCGGTGCTCGGGGCGATCGTCGACGTGGTCCCGCCGTCCGCGACGGCGGTGCTCGTCGTCGGCTCGACGGCGGAGGCCGACGTCGCGGTCATGATGCCGAGGCCGGTCGTGAGGCCGACGAGGGCGATGGTCGTGCCGACGGCGCAGGCGCGTCGGGCGGTGGAGGTGCTACGGCGCACGGGTTCCCCCAGGGGTCAGGTGACAGAACGGGAATCTGTCGGTTCGCGCAGAGTAGGAGGATCCCGGGCGCGCGGCTGGTCCCCCGCCCGAGGGGCAGACGGGAAAGTCCCGGTCAGCACCGGTCGTTCCACCGTGGGCTGAACGGGGGCTCAGGCAAGATCCGCCGCGCGGATGACCCCGGTGGCCGGGTGGCGACGCGGGAACCGGCGCACCCGCACACCTCGGGACGACCTACCCTGGACGGATGCTCTCCCGCCGTGACGCCGCGATCCGGCTCGACATCCCCCTCGAGATGGCCGCTCGCCACGGCATCCCGTCGCACATCGGCGAGGCCGAGCTCGAGCGCATCGAGCAGGACCCGCCCGCCTGGCTGGTGCAGTCCCGGGGCAACCGCACGGGGACGAAGAAGGTCTGGACGCACCTGGAGTGCGCCGTCTGCGGGTTCTCCGAGCAGGAGCGGCCGAAGAAGTGGTGGCCGGACTGGACGCTGCTCGTGTGCGACGACCACGACCAGGTGCCGCCGCCCGCGGCCGGGACGACGCGGCACCTCGTGTACGGCGTCGGCAGCCGGTTCACCGCCCTGGTCGACGAGCCGTCCTGATCGTGACGAGTCGGGCTGATCGCGACGAGTCGGGCTGATCGCGACGACTCCTCGGTCAGTCGTCGAGCGTGACGGCGTCCCACGCGAACGTCGTCACCCGACCCGTCTCCCAGTCCCGCCGGAGGACGCCGTACGCCACCGACGCCAGCGGTGCTCCGCCCTCGACCGGCCACGACTCCCGGTAGTGCGCCTCCTGCACCCACCCGGCGCGCAGGAACACGCGTCGCATCGCGGTGTTGTCCTCGCGCGTCTGCCCCTCGAAGCGCGTCACGTCGGGCATGGTGCGGAACACGTGGTCGGTCACCGCTCGGAGCGCCGGTACCCCGAGTCCCTGCCCACGGATCGCCGGGGCGAGCCGCAGGTCGAGCAGTGGTGCCGGGTCCTGCAGGTCCTCGAGGACGACCAGCCCGACGCGTCCGAGCCGCTCGTCGTCGAGCCACCACGAGTCGTGCTCGTCGTCGCGGAACGCACCGCGGTCGATCGCGCGCTCCAGGTCGACGCGGGTGGGCTGCGGACGGACGTGGAAGGGGAAGCGGGCAGACGTGTGGAAGGTGACCAGGGCCTCCCGGTCGGCGCCCTGCGGGTCGGTCCTGGTCAGCGTGATCGTCACGCCCCCACGGTACGACCCGGGGATCACCGTTCGGGTGGGGTCGCGAGCAGGAGCTGTGCGTCCAGCACCGGGTCCGCGACCGCGGTGCGCGCCAGCGCGTCCGCCGCCGTGCGCACGGCGGACCGCTCCTCGGGGGTCATCCGGCGCAGCGCCGCCCGGAACTCGACGGCCCGACGCGCGAGCACGCGCTCGACGAGCGCGAGGGCGTCCTCACCGGCGGTGACCAGGACCTCGCGACCGGAGGTCCTCCTGGTCACCCACCCGTCGCGGACCAGACGGTCGACCATCCGGGTGATGCCGGAGGGGAGCAGCCCGAGCTCGACGGCCAGGTCCCCGGCCCGCAGCGGCCCACGCGTGGCCAGGAGGACGAGGATCCGGTACTGCTGCAGCGTCACCTGCTCGAGCGCGGGCGCGAGGGAGCGGAGCACGATGCCGAGCCCGACGACCGACGCGTCCACGACGGACGACTCCGTTCGTGACTGCTGCTCATCGTCGTCGCCCACCGGGCCAGCCTACGGCGACGTGGCCCGGTCGACGCTGCGGTGGTCGGGCCGGAACCCGTGGTCGGTCCCCCACAGCACCGCGTCGACCCTGGTCCGGGCGCCGATCTTGCTGTAGAGCGTGCGGATGTGGGTCTTCACCGTGTTCGGGCTGAGGTGCGTCAGGTCGGCGATCTCGTCGTTGCGTTTCCCCTGGGTGATCAGGGCGAGGATCTCGGACTGCCGGTCCGAGATCCCGAGCTCGCGGCCGGGCCAGTCGACACCCGGCCCGCTCGCCACCCGACGTCGCGGCTCGTCCAGCACCCGCTCGCCCGCCGCGACGCGGAGGAGCCCGTCGGCGAGCTGCTCGGCGGTCGAGCTCTTCGCGAAGTAGCCCGTCGCGCCACGGGACACGGCGGCGTCGATGAGGTCCTGGTCCATCTTCCACGTGAAGACGGCGACGGTCCGGATGCGGGGGTTCGAGGCCAGCCGGGTCACGTCCTCGTCGTCGGGCTGCGGCTGGGCGAACGTGTCGTAGAGCGCCACGTCGACGTCCACGGTCACCCGGTGACGGGCGTCGAGCTGCACGACCTCGAGTCGGTCCGAGAACGGGGCGAGCAGGTCGGCGAGGCCGCGCAGGACGAGTTCGTAGTCGTTGACGAGTGCGACGCGGATGCGCTCGGACATCTGGATCCTCTCAGGACCACCCCTGGGGGTGAGACGGGCGCGATCGTGCCCTGGTTCGTTCGGGATCACCACGCTACGGACGGTGCTGTACCCCATCCGCAGCCGGGCCTGGGAACCGCGACGGTTGCCCAGGAGCAAGTTTTCCTGGTCGGCGGCGTCCCGTCGGCCCTCGATCCCCCGGAAGGACCCCCATGTCGGATGCACTCGCTCCGTGGAACGCGACGCTGACGCTCGCGGAGCACACGCTCATCGTCTACGCACTCTCGGTCGCGGGACTCGCGCTCTTCGCGTTCTTCGTGAAGTCGTGGGTCTCGGTCAGCGAGGTCACCGGCCGGTACCGCAGCGGCGTGTACGCGGGGTTGTGCATCACCGGCATCGCGTTCCTGTCGTACGTCCTGCTCGTGCTCGAGTTCGCGATCGGCTACGACCGCAAGGGTGCGTCCTGGGTGCCGAACGCGAACGCGATCCTGTCCTGGGCGCCGCGCTACTTCGACTGGACCGTCACCGTGCCGCTGCTGGTGATCGAGCTCATCGCCGTCGCCACCCTCGCCGGTGCCGCGGCCCGTCGACTGCGTGCGGTGGGCATCGCCGCCGCGTTCCTGATGATCAGCACCGGCTTCGTCGGCGGCGTCGTCATCGACTCCGGCACGAACACGGGCGCGCTGTGGACCTGGGGCATCATCTCCGGCATCTTCATGGTGATTCTGTACGTCCTCGTCGTCTACGTCGTCGTCAAGGGGGGCCGTGACCTCAAGGGCACCCCCGCCGCCGCGACGCTGCGGAATGCCGGCATCCTGCTGATCATCACGTGGATGGCGTACCCGGTCGTCTTCGGCCTGCAGGGCTGGGGGCACGGGGGCGCGGTCATCACGTGGATGCAGATCATCCTGTCCGCGGCCGACATCGTCGCGAAGGTCGGCTTCGGGTCGATGATCCACAAGATCGCCAAGCTCCGCTCCGCCGAGGACGTCCGCACCGGCGTCGACACCCTCCCCGAGGCGCTCTGGATCTCGTCCGAGAAGCTCTCCGACGGCACGCTCCCGAACACCGCCACGGCGCACCACTCGCAGCACGCCACCGCCGCCCCCGGTGCGCAGCGTGCTCGTCGCTGACCCGACGGTCGCGACCAGCCAGGGGGTCGGAGCGCACGGCGTTCCGGCCCCCGGCCCCGTCCGTCCGGCACTGCCCGGCACCGTCGACGTCGCGATCGTCGGGGCCGGCTGTTCCGGCCTGGCCACCGCGATCCGGCTCGCCGAGGCCGAGGCCGAGACCGGTGCCGGTGCCGGTGCCGGTGTCGGTGCCGGTGTCGGTGTCGGTGCCGGTGCCGGTGTCGGTGCTGGTGCCGAGGCCGGTTCCGCGGGCGCACCGACCGTCCTCGTGCTCGAGGGGCGCTCGACGCCCGACCCGCGCTCGTGGTGCTCGTGGGACGACGGCAGCGATCCCCTGCCGGAGGCGCGGTCGGCGAGCTGGGACCGGTGGGAGGTCCGCACGGACCACGGAACGAGCACCGGGACCGACCCCGCACACCCCTACGTGCTCGTCCGGGCCGCCGATCGTCGGGAGGCAGCCGAGCGACGGATCGCCGCGGGTGGCCCCGACACCGCCGGGACCGTCCGCGTCGTCGGCGGTGCCCCCGTCTCGACGGTCGTGCGCACCGACGACGGGTGCGTCGTGACCTCCCGGTTCGGGACGGTGCGCGCACGGCAGGTGCTCGACGCCCGTGGACCCCGGTGCCCGGACCACGTCGGAGCAGGCCGCGTGCTCCTGCACCAGCGGTTCGTCGGACACTGGGTCACCGCCGACCGACCCGTGTTCGACACGTCGACCGCGACGCTCATGGACTTCACCGGGCAGGACGCCGCCGGACCGGTCCGGTTCGTCTACGTCCTGCCGGTCTCCCCCACCGAGGCGCTCGTCGAGAGCACGGTCTTCACCCCGGACGCCGCCGACCCGTTCGACCACGAGGGCCACGTCGCCGGCTACGTCGGGCGACGGTGGGGGCTCCGTCCGGACGAGTGGCGCGTGGTCGACGAGGAACGCGGGTGCATCCCGATGACCGACGCACCGGCACGGCCCGACGCCCGGTGGTCGGCAGCGACCGCCGTCGTGGGGACGACCCGTCCGAGCAGCGGCTACGGGTTCGCCCGCAGCAACCGGCACAGCGCCGTCGTCGCGCAGCACCTCGCCGCCGGGACCGCGGTGCCGCCGTTCGTCGACGGGTGGCGGACGCGCTTCCTCGACGCGGTGTTCCTGCGGTTCCTGCGGGACCGGCCGGAGCAGGCAGCGGAGGCGTTCCGGCGGCTCTTCGCGCTGCCCGGCCCCCTCGTCGTCCGGTTCCTGTCGGAGCGGTCGGGCCTGATCGACGAGCTGCGCATCGTCCTGGCGCTGCAGAAGCGCCCGTTCCTGGCGGCACTGGCGCGGACCGTCCGGGACACGGTCGTCCGGACCCGGACGGACCCGGACACGATCGCCCAGACCCAGACCCGGACCCGGACCCGGACCCGGACGGACCGGGACACGGCCGTCCGGTCCGGGGGCCGATCGTGACCGCGGTGCCGGCGGGCGTCCTGCCCGACCGCGGGCTCGCGGCGCCGCCCGCGCTCCGCACCTGGGTCGCCGACCGCGTGCTCGCGCCGGTGACCGCGGTGCTCGCGCTCGTCGCACTCGCCTGCGCCGTCACGACGCTCAGCGGCGCTGCCGTCCCCGTGGCGGTGCAGCTCGTGCCCTTCGCGGTGAGCGTGCTGGTCTTCGGGCTCCCCCACGGCGCCCTCGACCACCTGGTCCCCGCGCGCCTGCGCCCGGGGACGAGCACCGCGCGGTCGGTCGTCACCGTCGTGGCGCTCTACCTCGTCGTCGGCGCGGCGACGGTCGCGCTCTGGACCACCGCACCGCTGCTCGGCTTCGCGGTGTTCGTCGGGATCACCTGGTTCCACTGGGGGCAGGGCGACCTGTTCGTCGACCGGCTCCTCGGCGACGGCGTGCCGGGCGCGCTCGGGTCCAGCCTGACCGTGGCGGTGCGCGGAGCCCTGCCGATGACCGTGCCGTTCGTCGCGCAGCCGGGTGCCGCCGCGCACGTGGTCGTCGAGTCGGCGGCGGTGGTCGACGGCGGGCTCGACGGCGCCGTGCTCGTGGTGCCCGGCGCGGTCCGGCTCGCCGGCGCCGTCCTGGTCGCCGCGCTCGTCGTGCTGCACGTCGTGGTCGTCGCCCGTGCCGGCGGACCGCGCTGGCGGCAGGTCTCCGAGGACCTCGTGCTCGTCGCGTTCTTCGCCGTCGTGCCGCCGGTGCTCGCGGTCGGCCTCTACTTCACGCTGTGGCACGCGGTCCGGCACATCCTGCGCCTCGAGCTGACCGAGCCGACGAGCGCGGGACAGCTGCACCGCGGCCGGCTGCTCGCGCCGTTCCTCCGCTTCGCCCGCCAGGCGTGGCCGATCACCGCGATCGCGGTGGCGATGCTCGTGGCACTCGCCGCCGTGGTCCGCCGAGCCGACCTCGGCGTCTACCTGGTCCTCATCGCGGCGCTCACCACCCCGCACACCGTCGTCGTCACGTGGATGGACCACGTGCAGCGCACCTGGTCCCGACGCACACCGGACCACGTGGCGCACCCCCGTGCCGAGCGCTCGACCGATCGCCCGGCACCAGCACCCCGAACGAAGGACACCCCGTGACCACCACACCCGCTCCCCGCCCGTCCGGCCTGCGCACGGGCGCGGTGTTCGCCGGTCGCATCCTCGTCATCGCGGCGGCCGTCGGCCTGGTAGGGTGGATCGCCTTCACCCTGTCGAACGTCGTGGTGCCCCTGCTCATCGGGCTGGTCGTCGCCGCGCTGCTCGTGCCCTTCAGTGCCCTGCTGCAGCGTCACGGTGTCCCGGGGTGGCTCGCGATCGTCCTCGCGCTGCTGTCGCTCGTCGTCGGGATCGCCCTGCTCGTCTTCCTGGTCGTCTGGCGCGTCAGCGAGCAGCTCCCGAGCCTCGAGGACCGCACGGTGGCGCTCATCGGTGCCGTGCAGGACCTGCTGCGGCACCCGCCGTTCGGCCTGCCGTCGGTCGACCTCGACACGCTCTCGACGGACGCCAGGACCTTCGTCGAGCAGCACGCCGCCGAACTGCAGCAGGGCGTCGTCGTCGCGGGCGCCACCCTCGTGCACCTCGGCGAAGGGCTCTTCATCGTGACCTTCGTGACGATCTTCGCGCTCACCGGCGGACGGAGGATGTGGGAGTGGGTCGTCTCGCTCTTCCCCCGGGCCGCGCAGCACCGGATCGGCGTCGCCGGCGAGGCCGGGTGGACGACCCTGACGCACTTCATCCGCGTGCAGGTCGTCATCGCGGCGACGGACGCGATCGGCATCGCACTCGGCGCGTTCCTGCTCGGGGTGCCGCTCGCCGGGCCGATCGGTGTCGTGGTGTTCGTCGGGGCGTTCATCCCGGTCGTCGGGGCCTTCGCCGCCGGGGCCGTCGCGGTGCTCCTGGCACTGCTGTTCAAGGGCTGGGTGGTCGCCCTGGTCATGCTCGGGGTCGTCGTGCTCGTGCAGCAGCTCGAGGGCCAGGTGCTGCACCCGTTCCTGACCGGGTCCGTCGTCGCCGTGCACCCGCTCGCGGTGCTGCTCGCGGTGATCGCCGGCACGACGATCGGCGGGATCGCCGGCGGGTTCTTCGCCGTACCGCTCGCCGCGACCGCGAACTCGATGATCCGGGCGGCCCGGCAGGACGACCCCGACGTCGAGATCGCCCTGCCGATCCCGCAGAGCGCCGAGCCCACCGCCTGACGCAGCCGCAGGGTCAGCGCCGGCCGACCACCGCGGCCCGGGTGGTCAGCGCCCGCTGACCACCGCGTCCCGTCGCATCCGGACGAGGCTCGCCCCCGTCGCGCCCGCCATCGCGACGAGGATCACCACGAGGGACACCCAGGTCGGGATCTCCGGTGCCCACGAGAACCCCTCGCCCCCGTTGAGGAACGGCAGCTCGTTCTCGTGCAGGGCGTGCAGCACGAGCTTCACCCCGATGAACGCCAGGATGAGCGCGATCCCGTACTTCAGGTAGACCAGGCGCTCGAGCAGCCCGCCGAGCAGGAAGTACAGCTGCCGCAGACCCATCAGGGCGAACACGTTCGCGGTGAAGACGATGAAGGCGCTCTCGGTGATGCCGAAGATCGCGGGGATCGAGTCGAGCGCGAACAGCAGGTCCGTCGTGCCGATCGCGATGAGCACGATGAGCAGCGGTGTGAAGTGCTTCGCGCCGTCCTGGGAGACGCGGAACTTCATGCCGTCGAACTCGTCCGTGATGCGCACCCGACGGCGCAGCAGGCGGACGAGGGCGCTGTCCTGCTGCTCCTCGTCGTCGTCCTCACGGAGCTGCTGGATCGCGGTCCAGATGAGCCACGCGCCGAACAGGTAGAAGATCCAGGTGAAGTCCTCGATGAGCTGCGCGCCGACCAGGATGAACACCCCGCGCAGGACCAGGGCGATGATGATGCCGAGCATCAGCACCTCCTGCTGGATCGCCTTCGGCACGCTGAACCGCGCCATGATGATGACGAAGACGAACAGGTTGTCGATGCTCAGGCTGTACTCGGTCAGCCAGCCGGCGACGAACTGCCCCGCGGCGTCCCCGCCGGCGAAGACGAGCATGAGCACCGCGAAGACGAGCGCGAGCCCCACGTAGACACCGACCCACGCGCCCGATTCGCGCAGGCTCGGGACGTGCGGTCGGCGGGCGACGATGAGCAGGTCGACGAGCAGGATCGCGACGAGCGCGATGATGGAGCCGACCTCGAAGACGACGGGGAGCTGGGGCATCGTTCCAGTCTGGGGCATGCGGACGGGAGGCGTGCGGCGGGCCCGGCACGTGCCTCCCGTCCGTCGCGCCCCCGGTTCAGTTCCCGCGGACGCCGATCGCGTCGGCCGCCTGCTCGTACAGGCTGGTCGCCAGGGAGTTCAGCACCTCGTGGAGCTCGCCGCCGTGCGCGCCGTCGACCGCGCGCAGCATCGCGCCGTAGCGCGTGCGGTAGTCGTCGACGACGGCGTCGCCAGCCGGGAGCAGGCGCAGCAGGGACCCCCGTCGGTCCGCGGGGTTGGGTGCGCGCTCGATCAGTCCGGCGGCCGTCATGCGGTCGATCATGTTCGTCACCGCGCCCGAGGTCAGCCCGAGGTAGCCGGCGACCTCGGTGGGGGTCGAGTACCCGGTGTCGCTGACGAGCACAAGCGCACGCAGGGCGTTCTCGTGGATGCCGGCTCGCGCGCTGAGCTGGCCGACCAGGCTCGTGTTCGCGCGGACGACCGCGGCGAACGCCGCCATCAGGTCGGCGTCGTCGGTGGAGGGGGCCACGGGACCTGCTTCCGTCGAAGGGGGGGGCACGGGACGTCCCCCGCTCTGGGGTAAGTATACGAGTGGTCAAATTGGTGAACAACTGACTATCTTGATGATTGAAGCAAGTGAGCCCGAACCTCTTGCTCCGACTGCCCGCACCACCACCGAACGATGAGGTACACCGTGTCCACCAAGCTCCGCACCTCCGCGATGAAGCGGATCCGTTTCGCCCCCGTGGCACTCCTCGCCGGCATCTTCGCCGCCGTCCTGCTGTCGCTCTCGCTCACCGGCACCCTCTCCGGGTTCGCCGCGAGCATCACCAACTCGAGCAACACCGCCGCGACCGGCACGCTGGTCATGCAGGAGCAGAACGCCGGCGCGACCGTCACCTGCCTCAGCACCGACGGTGGTTCGGTCTCCACGAACGCGGCGACCTGCTCCACCATCAACAAGTTCGGTGGCAGCACGACGATGACGCCCGGCAACACCGTCAACACCGCGATCTCGATCAAGAACACCGGTACCGCGAACGCCGCGACCTTCACGCTGACCCCGGGTGCGACCTGCACGCAGTCGGCCAACGGCACGCAGAACGGCACCGCGACCGACCTGTGCGCGAAGATGAACCTCGTCATCACCTCGGGCTCGACCACCGTCTTCACCGGCACCCTCGCCAGCTTCAAGGGTGCGCCGGCCTCGTCCTTCACGATGCCCCAGGCCCCCGCCGCCGGCGCCACCGTGCCGTTCAACTTCGCGGTCACCCTCGACCCGTCGGCCGGCAACACGTACCAGGGCCTCGCAGCGTCCGTCCCGATGACCTGGACCTTCACCGCCTGACCCGCAGGGAGCGAGCCGGCGTGACGCCCTGATCCCGTCCCGCCGGCACGGTACCCCCCGCTCCCAGACCGAACTCCACAGACCGACGCCCCCCGACCGGCCTCCCCCCCTTCCGGCCGGGTGACGTCACCCCCGGCGCAGTCCGACCGTCATCCCCCCGTCCGGTCGGACGCGTCCACCCCGGCGGCGCTCGGACGTCCCCCCACGCCCGAGCGCCGCCCCCCTTCCCCACGCACTCCCCGCACCCGCACCACCCGCCGTCCCTCCGGGGCGGCCGACCCCACCGGAGCAGCAGATGAGCCAGACCGCAGCGATCCCGCTCAGCGGCACGCTCGACCGTCCGGTCCTGCGCGGCCGTGCCGTCAGCCGCTCCGAGACCGTGCTCGCCTGGACGGTCGCCGCGGTCGCCGCCGTGCTGCTGACCGCCGCGGTGCTGTTCCTGTCCGCCGGTGGTCGCTGGTTCGTCGTCGAGACGCCCTCGATGGGCGTGGCCGCCCCGGTCGGCACCCTCGTGCTCGACATGCCGGTCGACGTGGAAACGCTCGCGGTCGGCGACGTCGTCTCGTTCGCGACCGATGCGAACCCCGGCGTCGTCTACACGCACCGCATCATCGGCATCGACGCGAAGGGCCTGCACACCCGCGGAGACATCAACGGTGCCACCGACCCGTGGACGCTCACGCAGCACGACGTCATCGGCGCACCGGTGCTCCTCGTGCCCCACCTCGGCTGGCTGTTCCGCGCCGCACCGATCCTGCTCGTCGGCACCCTGCTGATCTGGACGCTCACCAGCGCCTTCACCGACCGCGTGACCCGCACCTGCCTGCGCATCGCCGGTGGTGCCCTCACGACCTCGTACGCAGCCTTCGTCCTCAAGCCGTTCGTGAACGTGACCACGATCACGAACACCTCGAGCCCCGAGGGTGTCGAGGCGACCATCGTCTCCTCCGGGATGTTCCCCGTCCGCGTCGAGGCCCACGGCGGCACCACCGTGCACCTGGTCGACGGCCAGGTCGGACGCGTCGTCATCCACGAGCTCACGGCGAACGGGCACTACCAGCTGACCTCGAACATCCACCTCGACCCGGTCGGCTGGGCTGCGCTCGTCCTGGTGTGCCTCGTGCCGCTCGTGCTCTGCCTGGCCGTCGGCCGTGTCGAACCGGTGCGTGCCTCGTGAGGGCCCTTCGCCTCCGCGACGGCCGGGTCGTCGCCGCACTGCTCGTCGTCGCCCTCGCCGTGGTCGTGCTGCTCAACCAGTTCGCCCCGACACGCTCCGCGTACAGTGCGACCGTCGTCAACACCGGCAACACCGCGGCGACCGCGCCGTACTTCACCTGCGCAGCTGCCGCCCGCGCCGACGCTGCGGGCGCGCTGTTCGCGTACGACCTCGACGAGGCCTCCGGGTCGCGGACCGCGGCGGACTCGTCGGGCAAGGGCAACGCCGGCACCTACCAGGGGTCGATGACCACGACCGCGAACCCGGCAGCGTGCTCCCGCGACGGTGGTCCGGCGTACACGCTGAACGGGTCGACGAGCTTCGTCTCGACGCCGCGGGCCTACGCGAACCCGACGACCTTCAGCGAGGAGGTCTGGTTCCGCACCACGGTGGCCGGTGGACTGCTCATCGGCTTCGGCAGCAACCAGGTCGCCACCTCGGGGCAGCACGACCGGCAGATCTACGTGAACAGCGCCGGGCAGCTCGTGTTCGGGTCGTACAACGGGACGACCCAGGTGATCATTTCGCCGAAGGCCGTCACCGACGGTGCGTGGCACCACGTCGTGTCGACGATGTCGCCGACGAACGGCATGCGCCTGTACCTGGACGGCACGCTCGTCGCGTCGAACACCGCGTTCAAGGCCCCGGAGAACTACACCGGGTACTTCCGCATCGGGTACGACACCATCAGCGGGTGGCCGGGTGCGCCGTCCAGGGAGTACTTCACCGGGTCGATGCGGTACGCCGCGGTCTACTCGACGGAGCTGTCCGCGACGCAGGTCGCGAACCACAACGCCGCCGGTCGCTGACGCACCAGCACGACGGACGGGAGGCGCGTGGCGGGGACGCCGCGCGCCTCCCGTCCGTCCGTGGGTGGGGGAAACCCCCACCCGATCGTGCGGTCACCACCGTCGAGCGGTGCTCGCGTCCGCCCCTACTGTGAAGCCGTGCAGAAAGCGATCGCCCTCTGGAGCTCCGCCGTGGACCTCCTCCTCGACGCGTTCCTCGGCCTCGTCTGGACCGTCCTCCTCGTCACGTTCCTCGCCACCTCGATCGGCAGCATCCCCGCCGCCGGGGTCGGGGTGCTCCTGCTGGTGGCCACGACCCTGACGGCCCGGTGGGCCGCCGAGCTCGAGCGCCGCCGCGCCGCGGCCCTCCGCGACGTCGAGATCCCACGGCCGATCCGCCGGACGACCCGCACGACCGGGCTCTGGCGTCCCGTGGTGCAGGCGTTCGTCGACCTCGCCGACCCGGTGACCTGGCGGGCGCTGGCGCACCACCTGGTGTCCACCGTCCTCGGGTGGGGGTTCCTCTCGCTCGTGACGCTCGCTCCGTTCATCGTGACGACGGCTCGATCCGGTCCCCTGCCGGGACTGCTCCCCGGTGGCACGGCCGGTGGTGTCACGGCGAGCGTGGTGCTCCTCGTGGTGACCGTGCTCTACGTGTGGGGCGCCGGCAGTCTCGACCGGGCGCTCGCACCGCTGCTCCTCGGCTCCAGCCGGACCGCGGCGCTGCAGGACCGCATCCACGCCCTCGCCGACGCCCGGCAGGGTGCGGTCGACGCCGCGACCACCGAACGACTCCGCATCGAGCGCGACCTGCACGACGGCGTCCAGCCCCGGCTCGTGGCGCTCGCGATGACCCTCGGCATGGCTCGGTCGCGCTTCGACAGCGACCCGGCGGCCACCCGGGAGCTCCTCGACCAGGCGCACCGCGACGCGAAGGACTCGATCACCGAGCTCCGACAGCTCGCCCGCGGCATCCACCCGGCGATCCTCACCGACCGGGGGCTCGACGCCGCGCTGTCCGCCGTGGCCGCACGCAACGCCGTCCCGACGACCGTCGACGTGGTGCTCACCGGTCGACCGCGGCCCGAGGTCGAGGCGGTCCTCTACTTCGCCGTCGCCGAGGCGTTGACGAACGTCGCGAAGCACTCCGGTGCCACGCGGTGCTCCGTCACCGTCGACCAGGTGCCCGGCGGTGTCCGGACCGTCGTGTGGGACGACGGGGTCGGTGGCGCCGGCACCGACGGTCACCCCGGCGGCGGACTGAGCGGGATGCGCGACCGCGTCCGCGCCGCCGGCGGCACCCTGCTGACCGAGAGCCCCGTCGGCGGCCCGACCCGAGTGACCGTGGAGCTCCCGTGCGCATCGTGATCGCCGAGGACGCCGTCCTCCTGCGGGCCGGACTCGTCCGCCTGCTGACCGACGCCGGGCACGAGGTGACGGCGGCCGTCGACACCGCTCCCGCCCTGCTCGACGCCGTCGCCGCCGACCGCCCCGACCTGGCGATCGTCGACGTACGGATGCCCCCGACCTCCACCGACGAGGGGGTGCGCGCCGCGGTCCTCATCCGCGCGCAGCACCCCGGGGTCGCGGTGCTCGTGCTCTCCCAGTACGTCGAGGAGCGCTACGCGGCCGACCTCATCACGAGCGACACCGCAGGACTCGGGTACCTGCTCAAGGACCGCGTGGTCGAGGTCGACGAGTTCCTCGGTGACGTCGCGCGGGTCGGTTCGGGTGGCACCGTGTTCGACCCCGAGGTGGTCGCGCAGATCCTCGCCCGCTCGCGCCGCACGGACGGCATCGACACCCTGTCCCCGCGGGAGCTCCAGGTCCTGCAGCTCATGGCCGAGGGTCGGTCGAACAGCGCGGTCGCCGCTGCGATGCACATCACCGAGAGCTCGGTCGAGAAGCACGTCTCCGCCGTGTTCACGAAGCTCGGCGTCCCGGCCGAGGGCACCGGCAACCGCCGCGTGCTCGCCGTGCTCCGCTACCTGTCCGAGGCCGCCGGCCGGGGACGCTGACCGCGCACCCGCCCCGCCCCGCCCGCCCACCCCGCACCAGCACCCGAAGGAACGAGATCCCCGTGACGACCACCGCCCCGCCCACCAGCTCCACGCCCCCACCGGCTCCCCGACGTCCCCGCACCCTGCGGACCGTCCTGCTCGTGGTCGGCTCCGTGCTGCTCGTCGCACTGCTCGCCGTCGTCGTGGTGCAGTCCGTCGCCGCCAGCGACCGGCAGGACCACTCGCGGACGAGTGCCGTCGACGAGTCCTTCGACCGCATCCGGATCGAGGCCGGGGCAACCGACGTCCGCGTCGAGCGGGTCGACGTGGACCGCACGGAGGTCGTCTTCGTCGCCGGTGACACACGACTCCGTGAGCGGCACGCGGTCCGCGACGGGGTGCTCGACCTCACGGTGTCCGGTCCGGCGTGGAGCATCGTCGACCTCTCCGTCGGGGTCCGGCAGGGCGCCCACCTGACCGTGCGGGTGCCGGAGGACGCCGCGGACGTCCCGGTCGAGGTCGACGCCACCGCCGGCGACGTGCTGCTCGCCGGCAGCTGGGGTGACGTCGCACTGACGAGCACCGCCGGTGACGTCACGCTGGACGGGCGGGCGGACGCCCTCGCCGTCGAGGCGACCTCGGGCGACGTGCAGCTCACCCTCGCTGCGGCGCCGCGGAGCATCACGGTCGAGACGACGTCGGGCGACCAGGTGGTCAGCCTGCCGGACGGCGACTACCGGATCACCGCCGAGGCCACCGTCGGCGACGTCGACAACGAGCTCGGTACCGACCCCGGTGCCGCGCAGCAGTACCGGTTCACGGCGGTGGCGGGCGACGTCGAGATCCAGCGCGGGACGGGCCGCTGACCGGTCGACGGACGGACGGGAGGAGCGTGGCGGGGTCGCCACGCTCCTCCCGTCCGTCGCCACCGTCGTTCGCCGATCGGACAGCGTGTCCCTAGGACACCCGGGTCGTTCCGGGGTCTCCGGCGTAGCCAGGACCCTCACCGTCCGACCACGGGAGGAACCCACATGACCAAGGACGCGAACGCCGCCACGCAGGAGAAGCTCGGCGGGATCCTCGAGGCCCGCGACTGGGATCGCATGCACGAGGCCTGGCACGAGGACGTCGTCGACCACGACCCCGCACCCGGGCAGGCGCCCGGACTCGCCGGCATCGTCGACTTCTGGACGGAGTTCACGACGGCGTTCCCCGACGTCACGCTCGAGGCCGACCCGCTGATCGTCACCGACGACTTCGTCACCGCGGTGTTCACGATCCACGGCACGCACACGGGTCCGTTCCAGGGGCACGAGCCGACCGGACGCTCGTTCACCGTCCGTGGCATCCAGGTGTCGAAGTTCGTCGACGGCAAGATCGCGGAGCGCTGGGGCTCGACCGACCAGCAGGGCATCGAGGAGCAGCTGCAGCTCGGCTCGTCCGACGTGCAGTTCGTCAGCAAGGGCTGACCGGGCCGCTCTGCCGGACGCCCCGGGTACGCTCGGGGCGTCCGGTACCAGCCGGGTCCGCCCTCGTCGAAAGGCACCCGTGCGTCTCCGAGCCCTCCTCGCCACCGTCCTCGTCGCAGCGCTCGCGCCCGTCCTGTTCGTCGCCGGGCCGGCATCGGCCCACGACGTGCTGGTCGCGTCCGACCCGGTGGCCGACGCGACGGTCGCGGGTGACCTGGACCGCATCACCCTGACCCTCTCCGAACCGCCGCTCAGCGGCCTGCAGACCGGCATCGTGATCAGCGTCACCGACGCCCAGGACGCCGAGCACACGTCCGGCGAGGTCACGGTCGAGGGCAACACCATCGGCAAGGACCTCGACATCTCCGCAGCGGGGTCGTACTCGGTGCGGTGGCGGAGCGTCTCCGTCGACGGGCACCCGATCTCCGGCGAGTACCGGTTCGCGTCGAGCGGCCCGGCAGCGCTCGACTCCTCGACGACCTCGGGCATCGCGGAGACGCCGACCCCGACCGCTGCTGCGTCCTCCGCAGCGCCGACCGCGACGGCGACGGCGGACGCCGCGTCCGGCACCTCCGACGAGGTGTCGGCCACCCAGGCGGCCGTCGCCCCGGTCGACCACCGACACCACACGATCCTGCTGCTGATCGTCGCGCTGGTCGTCGTCGTGTTCGCCGGCGTCGTCGGCGTCCGCGCCCTGCTGGCCCGTCGGAACGGTGTCCCCGCCGCGGGACCGGACGTCGAGGACGGCACCGCCGGGCACGACTCCGGCGAGCACGGCGCGGTCGGGCACGGCACGGTCGGACACGGCACGGACGAGGACGGCACACGGCGGTGACCGGGCCGGCGCAGGTCCCGTCGGCCGACGCTGCCCGCGCGGCGCTCGCCGCCGTCGCCGGTCCCGACGCCGCCCCGCTCGTGCCCGCGATGCCGAGCACGCCGGACCCCCGGGCGGCGGCCGTGCTCATGCTCTTCGGTGTGCTCGACCGCACCCCGAGCACACGCCCCGCCGTCGCCGACGCCGTGCACCGTGACCTCGACGTCCTGCTGCTCGCCCGCGCTTCGACCCTCCGCTCGCACCCGGGCGAGATCGCGTTCCCCGGCGGGCGCATCGACCCGGACGACGTCGACGCGCCCGCTGCGGCCCTGCGGGAGGCCCGCGAGGAGACCGGGCTCGACCCGTCCGGTGTCGAGGTCCTCGGCGCACTGCCCGCCGTACCGCTCGCGCACTCGAACCACCTGGTGCGGCCCGTGCTCGGGTGGTGGCGCGAACCGACGCCCGTGCGGGTCGTCGACGAGCGGGAGTCCGCCGCCGTCTTCCGGACGCCCGTGGCCGACCTGCTCGATCCGGCGAACCGCGGGGTGACCGTCCTCCGCCGCGGCGGCCGGGAGTGGCGGGGGCCGGCCTTCACGGTACGGTCGGACCAGGGCGTGCACACGCTCTGGGGGTTCACGGCGATGCTGCTCGACGCGCTCTTCGACCGGCTCGGCTGGACGGAGCCGTGGGACGCGGGGCACGAGCTCCCGCTCCCTGCGCACCGAAGGACCTGACCCCTGCTCTCCACCCTGCTCGTCGAGGTGCCGTGGCTCGCCTTCGGCGTCCTCGTCCCGGTGGTGTTCCTGGCCGGGCTGCGCACCAGCCGGCCGCTGCTGACGGCGGCTGCCGGCATCGGCCTGTCCGCCGGCATCGAGGCGGTGCAGGCGTTCGTGCTCGGCATCGGCCGGGCCTGCGACACGAGCGACCTGGTCACGAACGGCATCGGCGCGGTGATCGGCGGCCTGCTCGCGGCAGCGGCGCTCGGGCTCGTGCGACGCCGGGCCACGCGACGTCGCTGACCGGACGTCGTAGGGTCTGGGCATGACCGTCGTCGCCCTGGTGCTCGCCGCCCTCGCCGCGCTCCTGCACGTCTGGATCTTCGTGCTCGAGTCCGTCCTCTGGACCACCCCGCGTGCGCGGAACACCTTCGGCACCTCCGAGCAGGAGGCCGCCGCCACACGCTCGCTCGCGTTCAACCAGGGCTTCTACAACCTGTTCCTCGCCGTACTCGTCCTGGTCGGCATCGTCGTCGTCGCGTCGGGCGGCACCGCCGTCGGCCTGACGCTCGTCGTCGCCGGCACCGGGAGCATGCTGGCCGCCGCGCTGGTGCTGTTCACGAGCGACGCGACGAAGCGCCGTGCCGCCACCACGCAGGGCGCGCTGCCGCTCCTCGCGCTGCTCCTGCTCGGGATCGCCGCGCTGGTCTGACCGAGCGGTCGCGGCGCTGGTCTAGAGCAGCTCGGCGAGCAGGGCCTCGACCCGGCGGCGGACGTCGTCGCGCACCGGGCGCACCTGGTCGATCGGCAGGCCGGCCGGGTCGGTGAGCGCCCAGTCCTCGTAGCGCTTGCCCGGGAAGACCGGGCACGCGTCCCCACAGCCCATCGTCACGACGACGTCCGCCTGGCGCACCGCGTCGGTGGTCAGGACGGCGGGCTGCTCCCCCGCGATGTCGATGCCCTCCTCGGCCATCGCCTGCACCGCGACGGCGTTGATGCGGTCGGCGGGCTCCGACCCGGCGGAGAAGACGTCGACACGGTCGCCGCCGAGGTGCCGGAGCCACCCGGCTGCCATCTGCGAGCGGCCGGCGTTGTGGACGCAGACGAACAGGACGGCGGGCTTCTGGTCGGGCACGGTGACTCCGGGGGTGGTCGGGACGGGGTGAGGTCATCCTGCCGCACCGAGGTGAACGGACGGGCCCGGCGGCGGACGGGAGGCCCGTGGCGGGCCCGCACCGTGCCTCCCGTCCGTCCCGTGGCGCGTCCAGATCGTGACCCACCCGAGCGGATCGGTGCGGTAGCGTCCGCGGGGTGATCGTGTGGATCAACGGCACCCACGGGGCCGGCAAGACGACGACGGCCCGCCTGCTGGAGCCGATGCTGCCCGACGCCCACGTGCTCGACCCGGAGAAGATCGGCGAGGTCCTGATGGACGTCCGACCGGCGCTGCCCGACCACGGGGACTTCCAGCACTGGGCCCCGTGGCGCCCTCTCGTCGTCGAGACCGCGCGACGGGTGCTCGACCAGGTCGGCGGCACCCTCGTCATGCCGCAGACCGTGCTGGTCGAGGCCTACTGGCAGGAGATCGCCGACGGGTTCGCGCAGCACGGGATCCCGGTGCGGCACGTCGTCCTGCACGCCGACCAGGACACCCTGCGCCGACGGATCGAGGACGACGCCGTCGTCGGCTACTCGACCTTCCGGATGAGCCGCCTCGCCCCGTACGCCGAGGCGGCGGACGGCTGGCTGCACGACGCCGCCGAGGTCGTGTCGACCGTCGGACGCACGCCCGAGCAGGTCGCCCGGGGCATCGCGGACGGTCAGCCCGCGGCGGTCCCGACGAGCCCGACCGCCGCGGGCTGACACCGGGGACACCACCAGACGCGTCGGGGCGCGGAGCCGACCACCTCGACGTCGTCGCGGGCGCGCACCCGCGTGCCGCAGCGCAGGCACGGCCGACCGGCCCGCCCGACGACCCAGTGGCGCTCCCCACGACGGAGCACCCCCGTCGTCACCTGGTGGGCGTCCGGTGTCGTCGCCGAGTGGCGGAGCATCCGCTGCGCGGTGTCGAGCAGGGTCCCGACGTCGACCGTGCCGATCGGTCGGTCCGGGTGCAGCCCACGGACGAAGCCGAGCTCGTTCGCCCAGAGGTTGCCGAGCCCGGCCACGCGCCGCTGGTCGAGCAGGACCGTGCGCACGGGCAGGTCCGGGTCGGCCGTGCAGCGTCGGACGGCCTCGTCGCGGTCGAAGTCGTCGTGGAGCAGGTCCGGGCCGAGGTGCCCGACCGCCAGGTGCTCGTCGCGGGTGGGGAGCAGCTCGACCACGGGCAGCGCGATCCCCCACACCGTCCGTCCGTCGTCGAGGGCCATGCGCACCCGGGCGTCCTGCGCGGCGCGCACCGGCAGCCGCTTCCCCGCACCCGTCGTGGTCCACGAACCGGTCATCCGCATGTGGGTGTGCAGCGTGCTGCCGTCGTCGAACCGGGTCAGCAGGTGCTTGCCGTGCGTGGCGTGGGCGACGATGCGCCGGCCGCCGAGCGGGGTGCCGGCGTCGGCGCCGCCGCGGAGCTCGCCGCGGGTGACCAGGGCCCCGTCGACGACACGGAGTCGAGCTGCCAGGCGGTGGACGGAGTCACCCTCGGGCATGTCCTCACGCTAGGCGGGGCCACCGACAGCGTCGGCGTTCCTCAGGCCGCGGCGGCGTGCTCCCGCAGTGCCGGGCAGTGCTCGGGCGTCGGGTGCTCGGTGATCGCGATGACCTCGTCGAGCCGGTCGCGGGCGGCCTCGAGCTCCGTGAGCTGTGCGGTGATCCGGTCGCGCTCGGCGACCAGCAGCGCGAAGGACTCCGGCGTCGCCACCCCCGCGTCGACGCACGGCAGCAGCTGCACGATGGTCCGGCTCGGGAGTCCGGCGGCGAAGAGCTGCTGCACGAGCTGCACCCGTTCGACGGACGACGCCGCGTAGGACCGCTGGCCACCCGCGGTCCGCTCCGCGCTGAGCAACCCCTGCTCCTCGTAGTACCGCAGCGAGCGCACGCTCGCACCCGTCGCCGCAGCGAGGTCACCGATCCGCACGTCGTCTCCGATCCACACTTGCACCTGACACCGATGTGAGGTCCTACCGTAGCCGAGCCGCAGCGGGAAGGACCCGCCAGGCAGGAGGACACCATGGACATCGCCGGATCCGTCGCACTCGTCACCGGGTCGAACCGGGGCATCGGCCGCCGCTTCGTCACCCAGCTGCTCGAGCGCGGCGCGTCGAAGGTCTACGCGAGCGCTCGCCGCCCCGAGCTCGTCGACATCGACGGCGTCGAGGTGCTGCCGCTCGACATCACCGACGAGACGTCGGTCGCCGCTGCGGCTGCCGCCGCGCAGGACGTCACGCTGCTCGTCAACAACGCCGGGATCGCCGGGACCGGCTCGCTCCTGCGCGACGACCTCGCCGACGCGCACCGGCTGCTCGACACCCACCTCTGGGGCACCCTGTCGATGCTGCGGGCCTTCGCACCCGTCATCGAACGCAACGGTGGTGGCGCGGTGGTCAACGTGCTCTCCGCGCTCTCCTGGTTCGCGTACCCGGGGTCGGGTGCCTACGGGGTGGCGAAGGCCGCGGAGTGGAACATGACGAACGCGGTCCGGCTCGAGCTGCGCGACGCCGGGATCACGGTCCAGGGGCTGCACCTCGGTGCGGCCGACACCGACATGATGGCCGGGTACGACGGCCACATGACCGACCCGGCCGACGTCGCACGCGCGTCGCTCGACGGGGTCGAGCAGGGGCTCGCGGAGGTCGTCGTCGACGAGTGGAGCGCGATGGTCAAGGCGTCGCTCCAGCAGACGCCGGACGTGCTCGCGGCGCAGCTCGGCTGACAGGACCGCTCAGGTCAGGAGCGGTTCCAGCACGTCGACCACCAGGTCCGGACGAGTGACGAACGGGTGGTGGCCTGTCGGCAGCTCGACGGCACGCGTCGCCCTGGATGCGTGATCGCGCTGCAGGGCCGCCGTGGTGCTGCGGTCGTCGAGGCAGACCAGCGCAGTGGAGTCGACGTCGGCCCACCCGCGCCGTGTGGTCGGGGAGCCGAACGCCTCGGCGGCCTGGCTCGTCGTCCGGTCGAAGGCCGCGCGCTGGGTCGCCTCGTCGGCGTCCTGCAGGAAGCGGGCGCCGAAGGACGCCGGGTCGTACCCGTCGAGTGCGACCCGGCCGTCCTCGACCCGCACCGTCACCGGGTCCGGCTCCTCGGACATGATCGATCCCTGCGACGCTCCGACCGGCGGTGTGTAGCTCGACACGAGCACCAGGTGGCGGATCGAGGGGTGGGAGCCGGCCTCGGCGATCACCGTGCCGCCGTACGAGTGCCCGACCAGCACGACGTCGTCGTGCTGGTCGAGCACGGCACGGAGTGCGGCGGCGTCGGCCTGCAGGTCACCCCCGGCGGCGTCCGTCTCCCCGCACGACGGCAGGGCGACGGCCGTGCTGGGGACGCCGGTCCGTTCGCGGAGCAGGTCAGCGGTGGGGCGCCACCACCAGGCGCCGTCGCTCACGAGGGCGCCGTGGACGAAGGCGAGGACGGGTGCACCGGTCATGCCCTGAACCTAGGCAGCGCCCGCGGACATGTCCGCCGTGTTCGCCGAGGGCGACCGCAGACGGACGGGAGGCGCGGTGCCGGTCGGCACCGCGCCTCCCGTCCGTCACCTGGTCGCCGCCGGACCGGGACGGTCTCCGGGGAACTCCTGACGTCAGAAGGCTCGAAGGCCGAACCGGTGCGTCGCCGTACGGAAGTCGGGGTCGCCGAGTTCGATGGCCTGGCTGGACACCACGGACAGTTCCCGAGTCCTGTCGAGCCAGGTCGCCCGGCACCAGGACTCGCCGTGCTTGCTCCCGAAGTGGATGCCGAGCGGGCGGGTCTGATCGTCGAGCACGGCGTCGTGCACGAGGTCGGCGACGGCGGTGGTGACCGATCGGTCGTCCGACCGGAGGGTGGCCGTGGTGAACGACGCCCAACCGCCGACGAGCAGGTGCGACCGGAGACTGGGTTCGACGGCGCTCAGGGTGTCGGGGTGCTCGACGTCGACGAACCAACCGGTGCTCGGGTGCTCCAGCGAGAGGACCGACCGGTCATCGCGCCACGATCGTGGGAGGGTTCCGGTCTGCATGAACGACCGTTCGTCCCAGTCGGCGGCGACATCGGCGAGGAACTCCTCGAGGGTCAGCCCGACAGCAGCAGCATCCACCTCGAGCGCGCTGCCCGTCCCGAGGGGGATCTTGAACGCCGCGAGCACCTCGGCGAATGCACCGGTGCGGAGTTCGGCCGTGTAGTAGGTCTCCGTACCGGCGGCGTCGTAGCGACCCCAGCTCGAGCGTTCCGTTGCAGCGTGGTCGCCGTGCCGACCTCGAGTCGGTGCGGACACCGGCGGGTAGTTGCTCTTCGCGATGCGGTACCCGGTGTCGCTCCGAGCAGGAAGGAGTCGGAGCCCCGTCGTCGTGCAGGTGCGTGGCCCTCGGCTCGTCACGTGTCCGCGGTGCCCTCCATGAACGACTGCACTGCTCGCCCGAGCTGCGCAGCGTCGTCCTCACGGACGGCGGTCAGTGGAGTGCGCTCCTCGAGGAACGGATTGGCGCCGATGAACCAAGCGCGGGCGACGTGCGCACCCTCGTGCTCCGCGATCGCGTTCCACGTGCGAGAGAGCAGCCGGAGTCGCCGCTCGAAGTCGTTCCCCGGGCGAGGACCGTCGGACTTGGCCCACTTCAGCGGGAGCTTGCGGTCCTTGCTCCCGGTGGCGGCAGCTACGAGTGTCGGGCCGAGAGCCGCGTTCAGTTCCTGCACGAGTTCCCGCAGGTCGAGCCGCGTCGACCGCGCGTGGTGCATCCCTGCTGCAACTGTCATGCCCCCAGTTTTACACCCTGGTCCCCCGTGCCACCAGCAGACAGTGCGACGAGCTGCCCGGGCCGTGCGGCGTACGGCGCACGGACGGACGGGAGGCGCGGTGCCAGCCGGCACCGCGCCTCCCGTCCGTCACCGGGTCGTGTCAGGAGCCGGGGCGCTCCTCCGGGCGGTCGGCGGACGTGTCCGCCGGCGCCGGGTCGAGGGTCGCGTCGATGCCGGGGTCCGGCGAGACGGTCTGCGTGTGCACCGGGAAGGCGTCCGGCGAGGTGCTGACCTCGCCGACGGCCGACGCGGAACGCCCTCGGCCGCCGCGGATCCGGCGCACCAGGTCCCAGGGGCGACCGGACTGCCGCTGCTCCGGTGCGTCGACCTCGAGACCGTAGTACGCGCCGACGTGCTCGAGCAGGACCTCGCGCTCCGCCTTGTCGTACGCCCGGCGTTCCCGGTTGAAGGCGATCACGGTGGACCAGCAGACCATGAGCAGCACGACGCTGAACGGGAGTGCCGTGGTGATCGCCGCGGTCTTCAACGCGTTCAGCCCGCCGGTCAGCAGCAGCGCGACGGCGAGCAGGGCGGCGACGACCGCGAAGAAGACGCGGAGCCAGTTCTTCGGCTCGATGTCACCGCCCGAGGCGATCATCGCCATGACGAGCGACCCCGAGTCCGAGGACGTCACGAAGAACACACCGATGAGCAGGATCGCGCCGAACGTCAGCACGACGCCCGCGGGCAGGTCGGCCAGCAGCGTGAAGAGCGACCCCTCGACGTCGACGGAGCCGTCCGCGCCGACGAGGCCGCCGGCACCGTCGGTCTCCTGGTGGATCGCGGCACCGCCGAGGACGGCGAACCAGAGGAAGGTGAGGGCGGTCGGCACGAGCAGCACGCCGAAGACGAACTCACGGACGGTGCGACCGCGCGAGATCCGGGCGATGAAGATGCCCACGAAGGGGGCCCACGACATCCACCAGCCCCAGTAGAACGTGGTCCAGGCGCCCTGCCACTCCTCGCCCGCGGCGCCCTGCTGCGCGGTGACGTTGAAGGACAGGCCCACCACGTTCTGCAGGTAGGCACCGATCGACTGGACGAAGTCGCGGAGCAGGAACTGCGTGGGGCCGACGATCAGGATGAAGAGCAGCAGTGCCGCCGCGAGGATGAGGTTGAAGTTCGAGAGGATCTTCATGCCCTTGGTCACACCGGTGACCAGGGAGACGATCGTCACAGCGGTGATGACCGCGATGATGGCGATCTGGCTGACGGTGCTGCTCTCGGCGAGGCCCGCGCTCTCGAGGCCGGCACCGATCTGGATGACACCGAGGCCGAGCGAGGTCGCGACACCGAACAGCGTGCCGATCAGGGCGATCACGTCGATGAGGTTGCCCCACCCGCCGCGCACGCGGTTGCCGAGCAGTGGTTCGAGGGCCCAGCGGATCGAGACCGGGCGGCCCCTGCGGTGGATCGCGTACGCCAGGGCGAGGCCGAGGACGACGTAGATGGCCCAGGCGTGCAGGCCCCAGTGCAGGAAGGTCTGGGTCATCGCCTGCTGGGCGAGCTGGTTCTCGGTGCCCGTGACACCGGGCCGGGGCGAGGCGAAGTGACTGAGCGGCTCGGAGACACCGTAGAAGACGAGGCCGATGCCCATGCCCGCAGCGAAGAGCAGGGCGAACCACGAGCCGGTGGAGAACTCGGGTTCGTCCTGGTCCTTGCCGAGCTTGATGTCGCCGTACCTCGAGAAGCCGACGAACAGGGAGAACCCGACGAAGAACGCCGCGATGAGCACGTAGTACCAGCTGAAGTTGCGGACGATCCCGCTCTGCAGTGCGGTGAACACGGCCTCGGCGGACGACGGCGCGATGAGGGTCCAGGCGACGAAGCCGAGCACGATCACGGCGGCCGGCCAGAAGACCCAACGAGCGAGCTGGGGGGTGGTGCGGACCGGCTCACCGGGCCGGAGTTGATCGGATGCGGTTGCGGGTGGTCTGGTGGTGGCCATCCGTCCATGGTGCCTGATGTGCTGTGGAACCGTTCAGGCGGGGCTGTCCTGGCCGGGGTCGACGGTCCGCGCACGCATCGTCGCGACGAGTCCGCGCCGCCGCTGGGACGCCTGCTGCTCGAGCCGACCGGCCAGCCGGTCGGCGGCACGCTCGACGAGCGGCTGCCCGGCGCCGTAGTGGCCGACGGTCGCGAAGAGGCCCGCCACGAGGTCCTCCGGTGCCGGCCAGTGCTGCAGGACCCGCGGCGCTCCGTCCGGTCCGAGCAGTGCCGTGACGGCCGCCCGGTCCCGCCAGAGCGGCACCAGGACGGGCGTCGCCATGTCCAGGGCGCTGACCGCGGTGTACGGGTCGTTCGATCCGGAAGCGAGCCCGCGGACGGCGATCTCGACCAGCTGCTGCAGGGCGAACTCGACGTCCTGCACGGGCGTCCTGGCGGTGCCGAGGACCACCGCGGCGCGCAGCGTCCGAGCGGTGGCGGTGTCGACCGTCGGCCTGCTGCCCCCGTCCGCGCGGACGCGGACGACGACGTCGCCCTGGATCACGTACCGGCCCGGGGTCGCGACGACGTCGACCAGACGGTCGTTGCGGCCCGCCCAGGCCGTCAGGGCCCGCCACTCCACCGACTGCACGTAGCCGTCGGCCGCAGCCCGGACCGCGGACCACCCGTCCTCGGGCACGACGACGGGGGCGATCGTCCGTCGATCGTCGTCGCCGTCCCGGTAGGCCTCGTCGACCGCTGCACGCAGGTCGGTCTGCACCTGCCGCTGCAGCGACGTGATCTGCGTGCTCGACGCGATGTGGTGGATGAAGAAGACGAGCACGCCCACGTCGAGCACGGCGAGCAGGACCGCGACGTGGATCGCGACGACGGGGACGAACGGGTCGCCGTCGTCGACGTCGGTGTGCACCGTCCGCAGCACGACCATCGCGTAGAGGAACGTCGACGTGAACGCCGCGAGCACGAGCTGGTTCGCCCGGTCGGCCGTGAAGTTCCGCACGAGCCGCGGGCCGTACGTCGAGGACGTGGTGGCGAGGACCGAGATCGTGATCGAGAACGACGTCCCGGCGACCGTGAGCATCGCCGTGCCGATCGTCGTCAGGATCGACCGACCGCCCCCGGCGCTCAGCGCGTCGAGGAACGGCACCGCGGGGACCCGCCCGTCGAGGACCTCGCGGTCGAGGGTGACGAGCAGCTGCGCGGCGACGATCGCCACCACACCGAGCACGGCCGGCAGGAACCAGAAGGACTCCCGGATGCGGACGAGGAGAGCGTGCATGGACTGGTCCGTTCGTCCCGGTGGTCAGAAGTCTCGCGACGTTTCGGTGACGGGGCCCCCGATCCGTCGGAGGTGGACGCGCCGCACGAGCCGGATCACCGGCTCGTGGTCCCCGATCTCCAGCGTGAGCGACCGGGGGGCGTCCGCCACGCGGTCAGCCCCGGAGGAAGTCGGCGATGGCCGTGTCGCCGCCGTTGAAGCGGATGGTCCGACCGGCCGTCGACGGGTCCTCGAGCACGTCCGCGACCACGTGGGCCACGTCACCGCGCGGGACCTGCGACGCCGAGCCGTCCCAGTCGACCGAGCCGGTCGGCTCGTCGTCGGTCAGGGTGCTCGGCGCGACGACCGTCCACTGCAGCCCGGAGTCCCGGAGCACGGCGTCGGCGATCATCTTGGACTGCGCGTACGCGAAGAAGTCCTGGTCCTGGGGGATCCCGTGGTCGAGCTTCGACCCGGACCACGAGACCATCACGTAGCGGTCGACCCCGGCCTGCGCGGCGCCCTGCACGGACAGGACGGCGGCGTCGCGGTCGATCGCCCAGGTGCGGTCCGCGGAACCGCCGCCGGCACCGGCCGACCAGACGACGGCGTCGTGCCCGCGGACCAGGTCGGCGAAGTCGGTGAGCGACTGCTCCTGCACGTCGGCGACCCGGGGCTCGCCGCCGTGGGCGCGCACCTCGTCCTGCTGGTCGGGGTCGCGGATCACGGAGGTCACGCGGTGTCCGCGCTCGGTGAGGATCCGGGTGGCGAGGAGCGCGACCTTGCCGTGGCCGCCGAACAGGATGACGTTGCTCATGGCCCGGACGGTACGCGGTGCGGCTCGGAAGCGGCGGGAGCGGGTCCGTCCCCCAGCGCCCGGCGAGTACCGTCCGGTGCGACACGACGGGAGAACCGATGAGCAAGCACGACGAGCAGCACACCCTGGTCCGCACTCTGGCACTCGGGTTCCTCAGCGGTGGACGGAGCAGCACCCCGCTGGCCGTCCTCGCGCTGAACCACGACAACAAGGCCGTCAAGGGCGACTGGCAGCAGTGGAAGGCCTTCAGCTCGCCGCTCGGCCGCGGCCTGCTCGTCGCGTCCGCCATCGGCGAGCTCGTCGGCGACAAGTCCCCGAAGGCCCCCGCCCGCATCTCGCCGCTCGGCCTGGTCGGCCGCATCGGTGCCGGTGCGTTCGCGGGTGCGGCGCTCGGGACGACCGGTCGGCGGGACCTCCGACTCGAGGGCGCGATCCTCGGAGGCGTCGGCGCGATCGTCGGCAGCTTCGCCGGGTGGGCCGCCCGCAAGCTCCTCAGCAGCTCCGGCCTGCCCGACCCGGTCGGCGCGCTCGCCGAGGACGGGGCGGTCATCGCCGGCTCCGTCAAGGTGGTCAGCGGGTCCTGACCGGACCGACACCGGACGGGAGGCACGTGGCGGACCCGCCACGCGCCTCCCGTCCGTCCGGTGTCCGGTCCGTCGCCGTCCCGTCCGCCGGGGAGCACCGGCAGGGCCTGCCGCACACGGGGACGCGCGCCTAGCGTGGCCCGCATGGACATCGTCGTCATCGGAGCCACCGGCCACATCGGCACCTTCCTGGTCCCCCGCCTCGTGCGCGCCGGGCACCGCGTCAGGGTCGTGACGCGCGGCACCAGCAGCCCGTACGCGGAGGCTCCCGAGTGGGAGCAGGTCGAGCGGATCACCGCCGACCGCGAGCAGGAGGACCGGGACGGCACGTTCGGCGACCGGATCGCCGCTCTCGGCGCCGACGCCGTGGTCGACCTCGTCTGCTTCACGCTCGGGTCGGCCGAGCAGCTCGTCCGGGCGCTCCGCGGCAGCCGGACCCACCTGGTCCACTGCGGGTCGATCTGGCGCGCCGGCGTCTCGCACGTCCTGCCGATCACCGAGGAGACCGCCACGCCGCCCTTCGGCGAGTACGGCACGCAGAAGGACGCCATCGCCCGGATGCTCCTGCAGGAGACCGCCGACGGTGGTGTCGTCACGACGTCGATCCACCCCGGGCACATCAGCGGTCCGGGCTGGATGCCGATCGGTCCGCTCGGCAACCTCGACCCCACGGTGGTCGAACGGCTCGCCGCAGGCGAGGTCGTCGAGGTCCCGGGCCTCGGCGCGGAGTCGATGGCCCACGTGCACGCCGACGACGTCGCGCAGCTGTTCCAGCTCGCGGTCGAGCAGCGGGACGCCGCCGCCGGGCAGGACTTCTTCGCGACCGCCCCGACGGCGCTCACGGTGCGCGGGTACGCCCACCTGGTCGCGTCGTGGGCCGGCCGGGAGGCACGGCTCGAGTCCGTCGACTGGGACCGGTTCCGGCAGACCACGGCTCCGGAGCACGCCGACGCGAGCTGGGAGCACCTGTCCCGCAGCCAGGTGTTCAGCACCGAGGAGCCGCAGCGGGTCCTCGGGTACGCACCGGCGTACACGGCGTCGGCGACGGTTCGCGATGCGCTGCGGTGGCAGGCGGAGCACGGCGACCTCGACGTGCCGGAGTCGTTCCGCCCCTGATCCCGCGGCGCGCCGACGTCAGCCCGGGCGCTCGGCCCTCAGTCCGCCTCGGTGAGCGGCACGGACAGGATCCGGTCGTCGTCGTCGCGTGGGTCGCCGCGGCCGTCGGTGTTGTTCGTCACGAACCAGAGGGTGTCGCCGGGGCCGGGCAGCACCGTGCGGATGCGCCCGTGCTCGCCCTGGAAGTACACCGTCGAGCTCGACGGGTCGGAGACCGGGACGGCGCGGACGGACTCCCCCTTGAGGTTCGCGACGAACACGGTGTCGCCGATCACGGTCAGCCCGCTCGGCGAGGCCTCGTCCGTCGACCACTGCTGCACCGGGTCGACGAACCCGCGGTCCTCGCCGCCGGTGCCCTCGACCTCGGGCCACCCGTGGTTCCCCCCTGGCTCGATGACGTTGAGCTCGTCCCAGCGGTCCTCCCCGAACTCCGCGGCGAACATCGTGCCGTCCTCGGCCCAACCCATGCCCTGCACGTTCCGGTGCCCGAGCGACCACACGGGCGAACCGTCGAACGGGTTGTCGTCGGGTACCTGGCCGTCCGGGGTCAGCCGCAGGATCTTGCCCGCCAGGGAGCCGCGGTCCTGCGCCTCGGACCGCTGCCCCGCGTCGCCGACGCTCGCGTAGAGCATGTCGTCGGGGCCGAACGCGATGCGCCCGCCGTCGTGGAAGGTGTTCGCGGGCAGCCCGTCGATGACCGTCGTCGCCGCACCGAGCCGGTACGAGCCGCTGTCCCCGGTCAGGTCGTACCGCTGGATCCGGTTGCCGTCGTCGGCGGTCGAGTAGACGAACAGGTCTCCGTCGTGCAGGGCGAGGCCGAGGAGTCCGCCCTCGCCGCCGTGCCGGACCCCGTCGACGGTCCCGACCTCCCGCGTCGACCCGTCCGCCCGGAGTTCGAGCACGCGCGCCGAGTCCCGCTCGCTGACGAACGCGTCGCCGTCGTCGCCGACGGGGACCACCGACCACGGCGCCTCGAGGCCCGAGACGACGTCCGTGGTCCGGCCGTCCGGCGCCAGCTGGCCGGCAGCGAGGTCGGCAGGCGGGCTGGCGGTGCTGCCCTGCCCGGCGGGGTCGCCCGGACCGGTCGTCGCGCGGTCGTCGGAACAGGCGGTCAGGCCGAGGGCTGCCACGGCGGCCAGCCCGAGGGCGGACCAGGTGCGGCGGCTGCGGCGTGTGCGGGTGGTGTCCACGGTGATCCTCCCGGGTCGTGCCCCGAGTCCACACGGCCCCGTCGGGAAACGGCTGGGGGTTCCCGCCGGAACCCCTCACCGCTGCGCGGGGCGGCCTACCGTCGGCGCCACACCCACGGAAGGACCACCGCATGACCACCATCGCCATCGTCGGCGCCGGCAAGGGCCTCGGGCTCGCCGTCGCGGACCGCTTCGGCCGCGAGGGCTTCGACGTCGCACTGATCTCCCGCAACCAGGACCGGCTCGACGCACTCGCCGCCGAGCTCCGGTCGTCGGGGTACCGCGCGCAGGGCTTCGCCGCGAACGTCCGCGACGGGGACTCGCTCCGCGCCGCGCTCGGGGCCGCCACCGAACAGCTCGGCCCGATCGAGGTGCTGCAGTACAGCCCGCTGCCCGCGAAGGAGTACATGCGCCCGGTGCTCGAGACCACCGCCGAGGACCTGGTCGGCCCGGTCGAGTTCTCGGTCTACGGCTCGGTGAACGCCGTGCGCCAGGTGCTCCCGGGCATGCGGGCGATCGGGACGGGCACGATCCTCTTCGTCAACGGCGGCAGCGCGGTCCGACCCGGCGCCCGGGTGACGGGCACGTCGGTCGCGTTCGCGGGCGAGAGCGCCTACGCGCAGCTCCTCCACGACGCGGTGGCCGACGAGCACGTGCACGTCGGTCAGCTGATCATCCCGTTCGGCATCGACGACGGACAGGACGACCACTCGTCGGCTGCGGTCGCCGAGCGGCTCTGGAGCATCCACACCGAGCGCGGGGACTTCCGGACCTACGCCGAGCCGCTGCCGGAGTGAGCGACGACGGACGGGCGCGGCCCGCTGAGCGGTGACGCGCCAGCGTCACGCGGGCCGCGCCGACCGAGCCTGCGAGGGAGGCCCGTGGCGGGATCGCCACGGGCCTCCCGTCCGCCGCACGGTGCGTCGCTGCGCCCGAGCCGGCAGCGTCAGCGCGCGGTGCGCTCGATCGCGTCGGCCATCGCCGCGGCGACCGAACGGTTCGCCTCGGCCGTCGGGTGGATGCCGTCCGGCGTCGTCCCCGCCACGTAGGCCCCGTCGGCCGCCCGGAGCGAGCGGAACGGGTCGACGAACGCCCAGCCGTGCGCGTCGGCATCCGCGTGCAGCGCATCGGTCAGGACGATCTGACCCGAGCGACGGTCGGCACCCCACCGGCTCCACGTCCAGTCGGACGGCGGACCGGCGACGACGAGGACCCGCGCCGCACCGACCTTGCGGACGATCGCGTCCACACCGGCGATCGTCCGGTCGAGCGGGACGGCCTGGTTGACGTCGTTCGTGCCGACCTCGACCACGAGCACGCGCGCCTGCGGGACCGGGCCGATCTCCGCGAGGACCTGGTCGGCACGGTACCCGCTGTGCGCGTAGCCACCGACGGCGCGCAGCCGGTCGTCGGACTCCAGCTGGTGCAGCCACGAGTCGGGTCGGGCGGTGATCGAGTCGCCGGCGTACGCGAACGGCACGGCGTCCGGCAGCGCGGGGGTGCTGAGCGCTCCGGAGACCACCTGGTCCGGCGTGCTCGGACGAGCGAGGTCCGTGGTGCCGCGTTCGACGCGGGTGTCGGCTGCTGCGGCGACGGGGCGGTCCTCGGCGCTCGCCGTGTGGGGTGCGGCGACGACGAAGACGCCGGCCCCGACGAGGCAGGCTGCGGAGACGATGCTCGCGACGACGGCGAGACGGGTGGTGCGGGTCACGGGTACAGGTATCCTCCGGATCGCCCGCCGGGACCAGGCCCCAGACCTGGGGAACGCGCAGCGTCGCTGAGGGTCCTCGCGGCCGTTCTCAGGTTCGGGCTCACGGGGCACGGCGCACCACCGGGCGGGAGCTGCGTCCGGCGGTCGCCCAGGTGCCCGCCGTCACGACGAGCGGGAGGCCGAGGGCGAGCAGCGCCAGCACCGGCCAGTCCGCCACGAACGGCAGGTGCGTGGTCCCCGTCGGGCCGCCGTCGAACCGCAGGGTGAGCGCCCGGATCGGCAGCAACCCGAGCAGCGTGCCGACGACCGCGCCGACCGTGGTGAGGATCGCCGCCTGCCACGCCGACACGCGGCGCCGCAGCACCGGTTCCGCCCCGATCGCGTCGAGCACCTCGTCGTCCCGGCGTCCGTCGGAGCGGGCGAGCCCGACCGCGACGGCGGTGGCACCGATCGTGACGGCGGCGGCCAGTGCGAGGACGAGGGCCTGCACGGCGGCCTGGTCGTCGACCGGACCGCGCTCGTAGGCGAAGCCCGGACCACCCCACCGTTCCCGGTCAGCGCCGCCACCGCTCTGCCACGCGGACGACAGCGCGTCGGACTGCGCCGGGGTCAGGTCCTGCGGCAGGTGCATCGCGAGCAGGCCGTCGACCAGCGGGACCCCGTGGGCCGCTGCCGTGTCCCGGGTCATGAAGACCCCGACCTTGATCCGTGGCGTCTGCACGTCGACGACGGCCGGGATCGTCGTCGAGGCATCGGGGCGGGTGTCCTCGAGCTGCGCGGTGTCGTCGATCGTGCGGTTCCGGAAGGTGTCGATGCGGACCGCTCCGTCGTGGACGTACTCGGGCCAGAGCGACACGGCCTCGCCGTCCTCGAGCGCCCGTCGGACCTCGGCGGACGGACGGTGCCCGGTGAGCAGGGCGTAGTCGTCGACCGTCCCCGCCGCGATGTGCGGCTCGCCGCTCCCGACGCTCTGCAGGAAGCCCGCGCAACCGGTCGTGTCGTACGTCTGGCAGTCCCGCTGCACGAAGTCGTGCGGCGTGGTGATCGTGGTCGGCTCCTTGCCGGCGTCCTCGCGGTTCACGGCGAGCACGTGCAGCCGGACGCCGTCCAACGCTCCGGAGAGCACGTGCGCGGCCCGGTCGGTGACCGCGGCGTCGTACCCGTCGCTGTACCCGTCGCGGTCGGTCAGCGAGACGTTCGCGGTCGCGACCCCGACGGCGGTCGTGTACTCGTACCCCCGGACGAAGCGGGCGTGCTCCGAGGCGCTCCACGTGATCACGACCGAGGCGACGAACACGACGCTCATCACGCTCGCGAGCACCGGGACCGTGCGGACCGGGTTGCGTCGAGCGTCCCGCGCGGCGATCCGGGCGGACAGACCGAGGCGCGCCGAGAGCCGTGCGACGCCGGCCAGGACCCACGGCGACGCGAGGGCCACACCGAGCTGCACCAGGCACGGCCCGAGCGCGACCCCGACGCCGGCGAGCACGGCCCACCGGTCCTGCTGCACGGGTCGGTCGTTGAGCAGGAGCACGCCGACGCCGCACGCCAGTGTCATCGCCGTCCCGCTGACGACCAGCACGGGGACCCAGGTCCGCCGCCGCCGTTCCGCCCGGGGACGAGGTGCAGCGGGGCGCAGGGACCCGCGGAGGGCCGCGAGGACGTCGATCCTGGTCGCTGCACGTGCCGCGACCAGCGCCGCCACGAGCCCGGCGACGACGGCGACCGCCGCGATCGTGACGAGGGCGAGTGCCGGCACGTGCAGCCCCGGCCAGGTCCCGACGTTGCCGTCGTCGAGCAGGTGGAACGCCAGCACACCGATCCCGGTGCCCAGGGCCGTCCCGAGCACGGCGCCGACGAGACCGAGCACCAGCCCGGAGCCGGCGACGACCGCCCGCACGAAGCCGCGCTCACCGCCGAGGCTCGTGACGATCGCGTACGTGCGGGTGTCCGCCCGGGTGCCGACCAGGAACGCGGCACCGGCGAGCAGTGCGACCTCGAAGGCGGCGAACACCCCGACCAGCGCCAGGGCACCGAGGTACGCGTTCACGGTCATCTCGGTCGGGACGCCCTCGAGTCGGTCCGCCGGCGGGTCGAGCACGACCGGACGGGACTCGACGACGATCCCGTGCGCGTTGAGCGCGCGGATCTCCGACCACGTCGGGGCGACCTCGGGCAGGTACACGGTCGTGTCCGACCCACCCCGCTGCACGGAGTACGGGAGCTCGGCCGGCAGGGACCCGGGCGGCAGGAACACCCCCTGGGCACCCGGGCCGGAGGCGGCGTCGCGCATGGTGCCCGTGACGGTGAACCGCTCGCGGACCGGATCGGTCACCGTCAGGGTGTCGCCGACGGACAGGTGGAGGCGCTCCAGCGTCGCGGGGGTCAGCATCGCCTGGTCGGGGGAGGTCGGTGCACGGCCGGACAGCACGTGCCAGTGCCCGTCGAGGGCGGGCGACCACGTCGCTCCCTCGTCCGCGGCGACGGCGACGGGGACCCCCGGGCCGGCGACGACGACCTGCGTGGTCCGGACCGGGATCGCCTCGGCTCCCGCCGGCACGTGGTCGAGCAGGTCGGCCCAGGGGGAGTCCTCGTCCGCCCTCGTCACCGGGCTGTCCCGCGCCGAGTCGGTCAGCTGCCACTGCAGGGGGTCCTGCCGCATCCCGGGCAGGTCCGGGCCGGACAGGCGCATCTGGGCGGCTGCGTGGCCGAGGTCGTACCGGAGTTGCTCCTGCACGGTGGGCAGCGTGGACTGGATGACCACGGCCGCCGCCGCGAACCCCGCGGTGGGGATGCCGATGAGCGACACGATCAGCACCGCGCGGCCGATCTTCGCGAAGGCCAGGCGGCGACCGAGTCGGAGCGCCGGCCAGAGCCTCACGAGGCTGCTCGGCCGACGAGCGACTCGACGCCGGCGTAGACCGTCTCGTCGACGACCCGTCCGTCGCGCAGGAAGACGACCCGGTCCGCCCAGGCGGCGTGCCGTGCGTCGTGCGTCACGAGCAGGGCGCCCGCTCCGTTGTCGACGTGCCGACGGAGCATCCGGAGCACCACCTCGCCGGTCTGCGAGTCGAGCGCACCGGTCGGCTCGTCCGCCAGCACCAGTCGCCGGTCACCGACGACGCCACGGGCGATGGCGACGCGTTGCTGCTGCCCGCCGGACAGGTCGTCGGGGAAGGCGTCAGCCCGGTCACCGAGTTCGACGTTCTCGAGCGCGAGTTCGGCTGCGCGGCGGGCCTTGCTCGCCTTCCACCCGTCGAGCTCGAGCGGGAGGGCGACGTTCTCGACCGCCGTGAGGGACGGGATGAGGTTGAAGTCCTGGAACACGAACCCCACGAGGCGTCGACGCAGCGCCGCGAGCTCCCGCGCCGGGCGGTCGGAGACCCACTCGCCGCCGATGCGCACCTCGCCGCTGGTGGGCGGCAGCAGCGTTCCGGCACAGGCGAGGAGGGTCGACTTGCCGGACCCGGAGGTCCCCATCACGGCGACCATCTCTCCTCGTCGGATCGTCAGGTCGACACCCGCCAGTGCGGTTACGGACCTTTCACCGAAGCCGTACTGGACGCTGACAGCATCCAGGGCGAGGAGCGCCTCGGTGTCGGCGGCGCTCATCGGACGCCCTCGCGTGCCGTGTCGGCGATGGGCTCGACCGGTGCCTTCGGTACATGTGCCGCCGGCGGCATGTACCGCGCGACGGAGCTCTCCACGTGGTCGAGCCACCGGACCTCGGCCTCGGCCTGGAAGACCATCGACTCGAGGACGAGGGACCACGCCAGGTCCTCCGCCGGGTCGGCGGAGCGCTTCAGCCGCGTCAGGTCCTGCAGTGCACGCATCGCCGAGGCGCGCTGCACCTGCACCAGTCGAGGGACGTCGATGCCGGGGACCGTGACGGCGAGCGCGAACTTGATCGCGAGCTCGTCGCGACCGCGCTTCGCGGGTACCGGCTCGCTGAACCAGCGTGCGACCTCGTCGCGGCCCGCGTCGGTCGCCGTGTAGACGACGTGTCCGTCGTCGTCGGCGTCGCCGCGGGCCACGAGTCCGTCCCGTTCGAGACGGTCGAGCGTCGTGTAGACCTGGCCGATGTTGAGCGGCCAGCTCCCCCCGGTGCGGTGCTCGAACTCCCCCCGGAGCTGGTACCCGTACCCGGGTCCTCCCACCAGCAGCGCGAGTACGCCCATCTTGACGCTCATCGTGACTCCCCCCGTCTCGGTCCGTCTCGGACATACCGAGTATGCACATACCGGGTAGCCCCCGACAAGCCCGGACGGGTCACGAAGTGGTCACGAGACGTGACGGGAGGCCCGTGGCGGTGTCGCCACGGGCCTCCCGTCCGGTGCCTGGTGGGGTCACTCCCCCAGCTTCGACAGCTCAGCGAACTCCTCGTCCGTGAGCTCGATCGTCGCGCCCTGCATGTTGTCCTCGAGGTGGTCGACGCTCGAGGTGCCCGGGATCGGCAGCATCACGGGCGAGCGCTTCAGCAGCCACGCGAGCGCGAGCTGTGCCGGCGTGGCGCCCTTGCGCTGCGCGATCTCGGTGAGCGGCGAGTCCTCGCCGGTCAGTCCACCGGTCGCGAGCGGGAACCACGGGATGAAGCCGATGCCCTGCTCCTCGGACCAGTCGAGGAGCTCCTCGGCGTCGCGCTTCTGCAGGTTGTAGAGGTTCTGGACGGTGACGATCTCGGCGTGCTCCTGCGCGGCCTTCACGTCGTCGACGGAGACCTCGGACAGGCCGATGTGGCGGATCTTGCCCTCGTCCTGCAGCTTCTTCAGCTCGCCGATCTGGTCCTCGAGCGGGACCTTCGGGTCGATGCGGTGCAGCTGGAACAGGTCGATGCGCTCGAGGCCGAGGCGGCGGAGGCTCATCTCGGCCTCCTGGCGGAGGTACTCCGGGCGGCCGACCGGCGGCCACTCGTTCGGGCCGGTGCGGGTCAGGCCGGCCTTGGTCGCGATGACGATGTCGTCGCCGTAGGGGTGCAGGGCTTCACGGAGCAGCTCCTCGGCGACGTACGGGCCGTAGGAGTCGGCCGTGTCGAAGAAGTCGACGCCGAGGTCGACCGCGCGCTTGAGGACACGGACGGCCTCGTCGTGGTCCTTCGGCGGCCCCCAGACGCCCGGGCCGGTGAGCTGCATGGTGCCGTATCCCAGGCGGTGGACCTCGAGGTCACCGCCGATGCGGAACGTGCCCGAGGCGGCGGCAGGACGGTTCGTGGTGTCGGTACCAGTGGTCATGACCCCGGTCTACGCCCGTGGAGTGACCCGTTGCTGGATCGGTGTCCCCCTGGCGCGTGCGACGGGCAGCGCGGGCGCCCTTGTCAGCGACCCGGGCGTGGGTACGGCGTCTCGCCGGTCGCGAGCCCGGCGACGAGCTTCGCGATCCGGTTCGCCCGTGCGGAGACGCTCGGTGCCGTGACGACCCGGTGCAGCACGGCGTACCGGTTCGTCGCGTCGAGCTCGGCGAACAGCGCGGCCGCAGCGGGTGCGGCGTCGAGCGCGGCCCGCAGGTCGTCGGGCACGGTGGCGGTCGCCGCTCCGGCGTAGGCGCGGTCCCACCGTCCGTCGCCCTTCGCGCGGTCGACCTCGGCGCGACCGCGTGGGCGCATGCGGCCGGCGTCCTCGAGTGCCGCGACGAGCCCGATGTTGCGCTGGGACCAGAGCGACGCCCGGCGGCGCGGGGTGAAGCGCTGCCGGAAGGTCGCCGTGTCCCGGCCGCGCTTCTGCCCGTCGATCCACCCCGAGCACAGGGCCTCGTCGAGCGCCTGGTCGTACGTCAGCGTCGTCGGCTCCGTCGTGCCCTTCTTGGCGAGCACCAGCCAGACGCCGTCGGGATCGTCCTCGTGCTCGTCGAGCCAGGCACGCCAGGCGGCTGCGTCGGGGAGCACCAGGTCGTCGTCGTCCACGCCGTCATCGTAGGACGGGCACCGCGGCCGCGGGCGGACCGGTCAGCGAACGCCGCCGCCGCTGCTGATCCGCACGGCGTCGGCCCACTCGTGCACCCAGCCGGGCAGCGTGAGGTCCCGCGCCGCGCCGCCCGCCGCGGCCACCACGTCCTCGGGCGTCACCTGGCCGCCCTCGCGCCGCAGGAACCGTGCCTGGACGACCGCCCGAGCGACGACCGCGCCCTGCCGGACGAAGGTCTGCTCCATGTACACGGCGCGCTCGTCGACGCCGAGCACCCGGGTGTGCAGGGTGAAACGTTCCCCGAGCGTCAGGGAGCGCTTGTACGTGATCGTCTGCGCAGCGACGACGGCGTACCAGCCGCGGCGGGCGGACTCCTGCCAGAAGCCGGACCCGTACAGCAGGTCGTAGCGGCCGAGGTCCATCAGCGTCAGGTACCGGCCGTTGTTCACGTGCCGCAGCGTGTCCAGGTCCGTCGGCAGCACGCGGAAGGGCGTGCGGGCCTCGTCCCACAGCGAGGGGCGCCGCCCCGGTCGCAGGGCGGCCAGCCGGAGGCGCAGGCCGAGGAGGAAGAGCCGGAGGTACAGGTTCACGGGTCGATCACACCAGTGCCGGGCTGAGCGTCCGATCCCGTTGGAGGAACCGCACGAGCGCGTCCGGTGTCGAGTGCAACACCGTGCAGCGGAACCTGCAACCGCCTGGTCGGGGCGGTTCAGCCGAGCGGGCCGCCCCCGGCGCCGCTGATCCCCGGGTGTGCCGACTTCGCCACGCCTTCGATGATCGCGTGCTCCCCGGATGCCTCGGACATCGCGCGCTCCCCGACGCGCGGGTCGACGGGCTCCAGGTGCGCCAGGGCCTTCCGACGCCGGGCGTTCTGCACCTCGAGCACGACGAGCAGGGCGGCGACGACCACCACGAGGCCGATGACGATCCAGACCACGGTCATGACGTTCCCCTTCCGTCGCGGACACTGTCCGTGCCCTCAGCGTAGCCGTGCCGGTACCTCCCTGACGAGGTGCCGGCAGGAGTAGACCTGCACCCATGCAGACACGCAAGCTCGCAGACCTCGAGGTCGGCTCCGTCGGCCTCGGCACCATGGGCATGAGCGCCTTCTACACGGGCGCCGGCACTGACGACGACGAGTCGATCCGCACGATCCACCGCGCGATCGACCTCGGCGTCACGCTCTTCGACACCGCCGAGGCCTACGGCCCGTACACGAACGAGGAGCTCCTCCGTCGTGCCCTCGGCGACCGCCGCGACCAGGTCGTCATCGCCACCAAGTTCGGCCTCTACCGGCACGAGGCCGGCGAGCAGACCCCCACGCAGCAGCGCGGCATCTCCAGCGCACCCGAGTCCGTCCGCGAGGCGCTCGAGGGCTCGCTCCGCCGCCTCGGCACCGACCACATCGACCTCTACTACCAGCACCGCGTCGACCCGGCCGTCCCGATCGAGGACGTGGTCGGACAGCTCGCCGGCTTCGTGCAGGAGGGCAAGATCCGCCACATCGGGCTCTCCGAGGCGAGCGCCGCCACGATCCGCAGGGCGCACGCCGTGCACCCGATCACCGCGCTCCAGAGCGAGTACTCGCTGTGGACGCGCGACCCGGAGGGCGACGTGCTCGACACCCTCCGCGAGCTCGGCATCGGCCTGGTGCCGTACTCGCCCCTCGGCCGCGGCTTCCTGACCGGCGCCATCACCAAGCCGTCCGACCTGGACGAGGACGACTTCCGCCGCCAGAACCCCCGCTTCGCGGAGCAGGCGTTCGCCGAGAACATGCGGATCGTCGACGCCGTCACGGCGATCGCCGACGAGGTCGGCGCGAAGCCCGGGCAGGTGGCGCTCGCCTGGCTGCTCGCGCAGGGCGACGACGTCGTGCCGATCCCCGGCACCAAGCGGGTCTCGCGGCTCGAGGAGAACGTGGGCGCCGCCGACGTGACGCTCTCCGCCGACCAGCTCGCGCGCCTGTCGGCGCTGCCCGTGCCGACCGGTGACCGGTACCCCGACATGTCGTCCATCGGTCGCTGACGCGACCAGGAGACGGACGGGAGGCGCGGTGTCGGCCGACGCCGCGCCTCCCGTTCGTCACGGTGTCGGCGGTCGCTCCGGAACGCGCGTTCCGGGGTCGCGGTGCGTGACGCGCGCGACCCGTGCTCGTCACGGGGCGGAAACAGGGGCTCCCTAGCGTCGAGGTGACACGTGACCGGCACCGCGACGGGGGCACCATGACCAGCACGACACCACCACGCACGACCACCGGACCGGACGGGGTGGACACGGTCCCGCCGCTCGGTCGGCTCCTGCCGCTGGGCCTGCAGCACGTCCTGGCGATGTACGCCGGGGCGGTCGCCGTCCCGCTCATCGTCGGTGGGGCGCTCGGGTTCGACCGGGCCGACCTGGCCTTCCTGATCAGCGCCGACCTGTTCGTCGCCGGGCTGGCGACCATCGTGCAGTCCGTCGGCTTCTGGCGCTTCGGGGTCCGCCTGCCGCTCGTGCAGGGCGTGACCTTCGCCGCCGTCGGTCCGATGATCGCGATCGGCAGTGCGCACGGCATCACCGCGGTCTACGGGGCGACGATCGCCTGCGGGGTGTTCATGGTGCTCGTGGCGCCGTGGTTCTCGCAGCTCGTGCGGCTGTTCCCGCCGATCGTCACCGGCACCGTGATCCTGATCATCGGCGTCTCGCTCACGAGCGTCGCAGCCGGGTGGATCACCGACGGTGGGGAGGACGGCGCTGCCGATCCGCTCGACGTGGCCTTCGCGGCCGGCGTGCTGCTGGCCGTCGTGCTCGTCGAGCGCTTCGCGCCGCGCGGGCTCGCGCGGGTCTCGGTGCTGTTCGGGCTCGTCCTCGGCACCGTCGCGGCGCTGTTCGTCCCCGGCATGGTCGACGGGTCGGGGATCGGCGACGCCGCCTGGTTCGCCGTCGTCACGCCGTTCCACTTCGGGCTGCCGACGTTCGACCTCGCGTCGATCGTGTCGATGCTCGTCGTCGGGCTCGTCATCATGACCGAGACCACGGGCGACATGGTGGCCGTCGGCGAGGTCGTCGACCGTCCGGTGTCGCGCCGCACGCTGGCCGACGGACTGCGGGCCGACGGCCTCGGTACCGTGCTCGGCGGGGTCTTCAACACGTTCCCGTACACGGCGTTCGCGCAGAACGTCGGGCTGGTGGCCCTGACCGGGGTGCGCTCGCGGTACGTGGCGACGGCCGCCGGCGGCATGCTCGTCGTGCTCGGACTCGTGCCGAAGGTCGCAGCGGTCGTCGAGGCGGTGCCGCACGCGGTGCTCGGCGGTGCCGGGGTCGCCCTGTTCGGCATGGTCGCGGCGAGCGGCATCCGGACGCTCTCCAAGGTGCGGTTCGACAACCGGAACGTGCTCGTCGTGGCGCTGCCGCTCGCGATCGCGCTGCTGCCGACCGTCGCGCCGGAGATCTACGGGGCGTTCCCGACGTGGTTCACGCTCGTGTTCGACTCGGGCATCTCGGCCGGGGCGATCGCCGCGATCCTGCTCAACCTGCTGCTCGGGTCGCGCGGGCTGCGGGAGCGCTACGGCGCCGACCCCGCCGTGGGGTCGTACGACGCGGTGCGCTCGACGGCGCCGGTCGCGACGGTCGGCGGCGGCCGGTCCTGACGCGGCGCGCGCGCCGGGCCGCGCCGGGCGCGCCGCCGCCGCGCGCGCCGCCGCGCCGCCGCCGCGCCGCGCCGGGCGCGCCGCCGCCGCGCCGCGCCGCCGCGGCTCCCGCGAGTCTCGGCTCCGCGGACACGTTCGCGGTCGTGGGACCACGAACGTGTCCGCCTGGGCGAGACTCGGCGCCGGGCGCCGGGCGCCGGGCGCCGGGCGCCGGGCGCCGGGCGACCGCCTGGTCAGCTGCCGCGGTAGGTGCTGTGGGCGAAGGGGCTGAGCAGCAGCGGCACGTGCAGGTGGTCGGTCCCGGTCACCGTGAACGCGACGACGACGTACGGGTGGAACGTCGGGACCCCGGCGGCGCGGTGGTGGGCGCCGGTGTCGAACCGCAGCTCCAGGTCCCCACGGGGCAGCAGGTCCGGTCCGAGCCCCGCACGCCCGTCCGCGTCCGTCTCCCCCGTGGCCAGGACCTCGCCCTCGGGGGTGCGCAGTGTCAGCGCGACACCGACGGCCGGGGTGCCGGTGCGGGCGTCGAGCACGTGCGTGGTCAGGTGCGGGACGCCGAAGGTCGCTCGGATCCGGTGCACGGCGATGTCGGCCAGGGCAGCGGTGGCCTCGGTCACCTCGGCGTCCGGCTCCCCCGCGAGTCGCCGCTCGAGCTCGGCGAGGAGTTCCTCCGGCGTCCGCCCGGCGGCACGCACGAGGAACACCCGGCCGAACCGGTCCTCGTACGCGGCGTTCCCGCGGGCGATGGCCGCTGCGACGTCGTCCGCCGCCGTCGCCATCGCGCCCTGCTCGCGGGCCGACGACGCCTCGGTGGTGCGCTCGCCGATGCGGGGGTGCTCGGCGAGGGCGGTGTCGAGGTCCGCCGCGGTCCACTGCGCCGCCGCCTCGGTGGCCGCTGCGACCAGGGCCGGCACGGTGCGGAACGGTCGAGCGGCCACCAGGGCGTCGGCCCACGCCGGCACCGCTGCCCAGTGCAGGGCGGTCCGTCGGGCGTCGTCGGCGGGGGCGGAGTCGAAGTCGCGGAGGTCCACCCGCCACACCCTAGGGACCGCGCGTTACGCCGACGTTTCCCGGGGCTCCTCCGCGGCACGCAACGTCGGCGGAGGCTCGCAGCGGTACAGCGCTGCGAGCATCCGCCAAGATTGCGTCCCGCGGCTTCGGCGGGCTCAGAGGTCGGCGGCGAAGGACGCGATCCGGAGCTGCAGGTCCTCGATCCGGCGGACCCGGGCGGCCTCGACGTCGTAGCCCTCGTACGCCGGGGGCACCGGGCGTCGGACGTTGCGGGAGCACTGGAAGTCCTGGCAGACGAGCGTGCCGACGGTGTTGCCGTTCCGCCCGGCCTTCCCCGAGCGCTTGGCGGCGTAGAAGACGACGTCGTTGGGCAGCTTGACGTCCTGGCACCACGAGCACTGCGCCCGTGCACGCGGCGACGCCTCGGCCTGTCGGAACAGGATGCCGACGAGGTCGCCCTCGAGCGTCGGGACGACGGCGTAGGCGCGGCGCGCGGTCTTCGGGTCGCGCCAGCCGAGGAAGTCGAGCGACTCCCAGTCCAGCGTCTCGAGGTCGGTCGGCAGGGTCAGGTCGGTGACCTCCTTGCGGGAGGCGTTGACGAAGGACGAACGGATGGTCTTCTCGCTGATGGGCAGCACGGTGTGGTCGCTCTCGACGGGCCCGGGCGCGGGTGCGCGCCGCACGGGCGGAGGTGTGGTCAGGGTTCGACGGACGCGGCCGTGCCGGACGGCACAGCCGGGGGCGTCACGCCCTGATGCCGGCGCTCTGCGCGCCGACCACCTCCTGCTGACTCGCGGTCCCAGCCTACGACGGCGTGTCAAGCCGGGCGTGTCACGTCGTCGACCTGGTCGGGGAGTCGCCGTCGCTCCGGTCGGGGAGTCGTCGTCGACCCGGTCAGGGAGTCACGGAGTGGGCCGCAGCAGGACGACCGACCCGTCGAGCGCGGGCCGCCGGCGGAGTGCCCCGTACCGGCTGTCCCACTCGCCCGACGCGAGCGCGCTCCGCAGGGCGGCGACCGATCGGCGAGCGGTGAGGTCGTCGACCAGGCTCCACGCCGGGTCGGCGGCGCGGACATCGGCGTCGAGGAGCCGTTCGGGTCGCGCGTAGTAGCCCTCGCCGAAGCCGTCCACGCAGGTGAACGGCACCGGGAGGCGCACGACCTCGACGGACGGTCCGACGAGCGTCGCCAGCCGGTCGACCGTCGGCAGCGTGTCCGCCTCGGCGGCGACCACCGCGGACGCGTACTCGGCGAGCCAACCGGTGCGGAGCCGGTCCGGGTCGCGCGCGAGGACGACGACCCGGCCGTCCTCGGGCCGTGCGAGCCCGGCGACGGTGTCCACGCTCGGGAAGGTGAGCAGCACCGCGTCGGCGTCCCCGTCGGAGACGACCTGCCGGTCCGCGGGCACGTACGAGACCGGACCAGGCCGTTCCTCGCGCACGGTGCGGGCATCGGCCAGGGACCCCGCGACCGCACGGACGAACGTCGGCTCCGCGCGACGGTGTCGTCGCAGGAGCGCCGCTGTGTCCTCGTCCACCGGCATCCTCGTCACGGCCCCACCCTACGAACGCTCCCTGCTAGCGTCGTCGCATGGTCTCCGGGGGATTCGCCGTCGTCAGCATCGTCTACCTGGCGGTCGTGCTGCTGTTGCTCGTGCTCGTCGTCGCACTCATCGTGCTCGTGTTCGCCGCGATCCGCGTGCTGCGGTTGACCGCGACCGAGAAGGAACTGCGCATCGACCGGCTCCGCGTGGACTCGCTCGTCGACACGCTCGGGAGCGACGACGGCACCGACGGCACTGACAGCACCGACGGCGCCCCTCGCCCCGAGGGACCCGCAGGACCGACCACGCCGTGACGACCGACCGCTGACCACGGCGGTCGTCCGGTCGGCCCGTCAGTCGTCCAGCTCGGCCTCGCCCGCACGCACGGCGGCGAGCCGCTCGGACCGCTCCGTCGCGGCCCAGGTCCCCAGCAGCGCGAGCGACCGCTCGGACTCGCTGCCCGGCTCCGCCGAGTAGGTGAACATCGTCAGGCCCGGGTCGGAGACGAGCTCGAGCGCCTCGAAGTCCAGCTGCAGCTCCCCGACGACGGGGTGCGCGATGCGCTTGCCGCCCCGTCGGTGCACCCGGACGTCGTGGGCAGCCCACCAGCCGCGGAACTCCTCGCTCCGTGTGGAGAGCTCGCCGACGAGCGTCACGAGACCGGGCTCGCAGGGGTTCGCGACGGCCGCGGCGCGGAGGACGGCGACGGCCTCGCGCGCGGTGGCCGCCCAGTCGGGGAAGAACTCGCGCGCGGCCGGGTCGAGGAACGTGAACCGTGCGGTGTTCACGGGGCGCCCGGGGCCCGCGAACATCGGCGCGTACAGGGCCCGGCCGAGCTCGTTCGTCGCGACGACGTCGCCGCGCTCGTTCCGCACCCACGCGGGCGCGCCGGTGATCGCGTCGAGCAGGCGCTGCACGCCCGGCCGGACACGCGTCGGTACGTTCCGGTGCATCACCTTGACGCCGGCGTTGGCCAGACGGGCGAGGTCGAACAGGTGCGTCCGTTCGTCCTCGTCGAGCTGCAGCGCGCCCGCGAGTCCCTCGAGCACGCTGTCCGAGACGCCCTTGAGCGAGCCGCGCTCGAGCCGCGTGTAGTAGTCGACGCTCACCCCGGCGAGCATCGCGACCTCGTGCCGACGCAGACCGGGCACCCGGCGGACGCCGCCCCCGAACGACGGCATGCCGACCTCGTCGGGGGTGAGCCGCGCCCGCCGCGAGGACAGGAAGTCACGGATCTCGTTGCGCACGTCGATACCCATGGCACGAGCGTACGTGGCGGTACCGTCGCGACGACAGGCACCGGCGGTACCCGTGACGGACGGGAGGCGCGGTGCGGGTCGGCACCGCGCCTCCCGTCCGGCGGTGGCCCGGCTAGGAGACGGGCGGGACCGCGTGCACCGGCTCGGTGGCCGCCGGCGCCGCCGTGGCGGCGTCCGCCGCTCGGGGAGTGACCCGCACACGCGCCACCCGGTGCCCGTCCATCTCGGTGACCTCGAGGCGGTGCTCGCCGGTCTCGACCACGTCACCGACCTCGGGCACGCGGTCGAGGTGCACCTGCACGAGCCCGCCGACGGTCTCGTAGTCGCCGTCCGGCAGCAGCGGACCGCCGTCGGCCGCGAGGTCCTCGAGCACGGTCGCACCGTCGATCCCGTCGGACTCGGCGGCCGGCGGGTCGTACTCGTCCCTGATGCGGCCGACGAGGTCCTCGAGCAGCGCCTCGAGCGTGACCATGCCCGCACTGCCGCCGTACTCGTCCACCACGAGCGCGATCTGGTGTCCCTCGGTGCGCATGTCCGCGATGGCACTCGACAGCGACTTCGTCTCCGGCAGCGCGAGCACGGGGCGCACGAGCGTCGAGACGGGTGCCGTCGGGTCGGTCGGGCGGAGCAGGTCGCGGAGGTGCACGAAGCCCGCGACGTCGTCCCGCGAGCCCTCGGTGACCAGGTACCGGGTGTGGCCCACCTCGATGGCGTGGTCGGTCGCGTCCGCGATGCTGAGCGAGGCGTCGATGGTCGAGACGTCGTACCAGGGGCGCATCGACTCGCGGAGGATCCGGTCGCCGGCGTCGAGGGCGCTGCGGGCGATGCGACGACCCTGCGCGTCGATGGCGTCGTGGTCCTCGACCAGACCGCGGAGCTCCTCCGTGCTCATCGACTCGCTGCGGGCGTCCGGGTCGCCACCGAGCAGCCGGACCACGCCGTTCGTGGTCTTCGACAGCACCCAGATCACCGGGCGCATCGCGGTCGCGAACCGGTCGAGGGTCGGCGCGACGGCCATCGAGAAGCCCTCGGCGCGCTGCAGCGCGAGGCGCTTCGGCACGAGCTCGCCGAACACGAGCGACAGGTAGGCGATGACCAAGGTCATCAGGACGAGGGCGACGGCCTCGGCCGCCCCCTGGTCGAGTCCGAGGCCGGACAGCAGCGGCGCGACGTCCGGCGCGATCGACGATGCACCGTACGCGGCCGAGAAGAACCCGGCGACGGTCACGCCGATCTGCACGGCGGACAGGAAGCGGTTCGGGTCACGCCCGAGCGCGGCGACCCGGGCTCCGCGGGAGCCGCGTCGCTCGAGCTGCTGCAGCTGTGACTCGCGGAGCGAGACGAGGGCGATCTCCGCCGCGGCGAAGACACCGCCGACGAGCACGAAGAGGATGACGAGCCCGAAGGCGATCCAGGTGTCGGCGTCCATCAGCGGGACACCACCGTGGGTCGGCGCCGGGCGGGCGGTCTGTGGTGATCGTCCATGCTGTGATCCTGTACAGCCATGCTGGGACGCCGCCGCGCCGGTGCTGCACGAGTGCTGTGGGTCCGGGGTGCACGGACCGGGACGTCAGCGGTCCCGACGATCCGCCGGGTCGCCCGGGTCGGATCGAGCCCGGGTCGGGTCGTGCTCGGGTCAGATCGTGAGCGAGCGGCCGATGCGGGCCTCGAGCCAGGCCTCGGGGTCGATCGGCGTGACACCGTCCATCAGGACCTCGAGGTGGAGGTGTGCGCCCGTCGAGACGCCGGAGGAGCCGACGCTGCCGATGAACTGGCCGGCCTCGACGGTGTCGCCGGCCCGCAGCGGCGACGACCCGGGGATCATGTGCCCGTACAGGGTCGAGACCCGGCGGCCCTCGATCACGTGGTCGATGATCACCGTCGTGCCGTACGAGAAGTACGTGCCCGAGACGCGGACGGTGCCGGCGGCGACAGCGCCGATCGGGGCGCCCATGCCCGGGTTGAAGTCGAGACCCTGGTGGAGCGAGGAGCACGCGGCGCACGGAGCGGAGCGGTACCCGAACCCGGAGCTCATGCGCACCGGGCCGGGGAACGGCGAGCGGACCTCGCCACCGTACGACACCGCGCCCTCGGCACCGCCGTCACCGGCGACGACGACCTGCTGCCCGCCGCCGACCGTGAAGTCGTCGCGGTCGAGGGCGGCCGCCGTGACCGCCTGGGTGACCGCGTAGTCCTGGGTGCGGACCTGCGGCGCGAGCGTGGACGTCGCTGACGAGGTGCCGGCGCTGGCGTGGGCGGGCATCGCGGACGCGGCGAACATCGCGAGTGCGGCAGCGGCGCTGGTCAGCGTGATGCGGCTCGCGCGGTGCGAGCGGGACGGGCGCGTTGCACGTGCCGCGGGCGTCGCGGCGACCGGCAGCGCGGCACTCCGTCGACGGACGACCCGGGTGATCCGCGCGTCGACGTGCTCGGTGGTGGCCCGGGCCTCGGTCGTGCGACGTCCCGACCGCGCAGCGACCGGGACGGTGTGCGGAGCCGGAGCCGGAGCCGGAGCCGGAGCGGCCGACGACTCGGGTGCTCGTCCGGGCGCCGGTGCGGGGGAGACGGTCGCGACCGCCGGGGCCGCGTCCGAGCGGGACGGGCGGGGAGCGCGGGTGCGACGCGCTGCCTTGCCGGCCGCTGCGCGCTCGGCCTCGAGGGCAGCGCGACGGGACAGGTGCACGACCGGGGTCTCCGGCTGCTGCTGGTCGGTGTCGTGTGTCGTCGTCATGGCCGCAGACCATTCTGCACGAGTCTGTCGCTTTGTACAGGGGTGATCGTGATCTTCCCGTTACCGAACGGCTGACAGTCCGCTGACGTGTCACCGCGGTTGCGTGCCCGCTGGACGTCGCGTCGGTAGTGTCCGAGACCAGCGACCGGAAGGACCTGCGCCATGGCCCGAACGCCGCGGGAACGCCACGAACCCATCGATCTCGCGACCGCCGAGGTCGTGCTCGCCGGCACCCAGGAACTGCTCCCCGTCCTCCGGGCGTCGGCCGTCCGTGCGGGCGTCGACGCCGCCAGGATGCGGGTCGTCGGGGTGGACGACCTCCCCGATCCCCACGAGCACGCCGATGCCGACCTCGCGGTGATCGCGATCCGCCGACCGGGCGACGACCCCGCGTTCCACCGGGCACAGGAGGCCGCGGAGCTCATCGCGCCGCTGCTCGCGCCGAACGCCGTGCGCATCGTCATCACGGTCTCGGGGGTGACCCGGCTCGCCCCGAAGGTCGAGCGGACGCTGACGTCCGAGGTGCTCCACCAGATCGGCGTGGCCTCGGCCCGCTCGGGCTTCAAGCGCCCCTTCCGGAGCATGCGGACCCGCCTCGGGACCGCCGGACTGCGGGCCGCCGGGGTCCGGGTGTTCCGGATCACGATCTGACCCGACCCCACGGCAGGGCCCGACCGGGTATCTTGACGTCGAGAGAAACCGCGCCGCGAGTACCGTGGACGGACCGAGGTCCGGCACGGTCGAACAAGGGAGTACCCGCCAGCATGGCCAAGATCATCTACACGCTCACGGACGAGGCACCGTTCCTCGCCACCCACTCGTTCCTGCCGGTCGTCGAGGCGTTCGCGCGCACCGCGGGGGTCGACGTCGAGACCCGCGACATCTCGCTCTCCGGTCGGATCATCGCCCAGTTCCCGGAGCGGCTCACCGACGAGCAGCGCCTGGACGACGCCCTGGCCGAGCTCGGCGAGCTCGCGGGGACGCCCGAGGCGAACATCATCAAGCTGCCGAACATCTCGGCTTCGATCCCGCAGCTCAAGGCGGCGGTCAAGGAGCTCCAGGCGCAGGGCTACGACCTGCCCGCCTACCCCGACGAGCCCACCACCGACGAGGAGCGCGACGTCCGGGCCCGCTACGACCGCGTCAAGGGCAGCGCCGTCAACCCGGTCCTGCGCGAGGGCAACTCCGACCGCCGCGCGCCGCTGTCGGTGAAGAACTACGCCCGCAAGCACCCGCACCGCATGGGCGCCTGGAGCCACGGGTCGCGGACCAACGTCGTGACGATGGGCAAGGACGACTTCCGCTCGAACGAGCAGTCGTGGATCGCCCCCGCCGACGACACCCTGACGATCGAGTTCGTGGCCGCCGACGGCGACACCACCGTGCTCAAGCAGTCGATCCCCGTCCTCGCGGGCGAGGTCGTCGACGGCACCGTCCTGCACGTCCGCGCGCTCGAGGCGTTCCTGCAGGACCAGATCCGTGCCGCGCAGGACCAGGGCGTCCTGTTCTCGGTGCACCTCAAGGCCACGATGATGAAGGTCTCCGACCCGATCATCTTCGGCCACGTCATCCGGGCGTTCTTCCCGACCGTGTTCGAGCGCTTCGGGGCCGACCTCGCCGCCGCCGGGCTCAACCCGAACGACGGCCTCGGCTCGATCCTCGCCGGGCTCGACAGCGTGCCGAACGGCGCGGAGATCACGCAGGCGTTCGCCGACGGGATCGACGCCGGCCCCGAGCTCGCGATGGTCGACTCGGACAAGGGCATCACCAACCTGCACGTGCCGAGCGACGTCATCGTCGACGCCTCGATGCCCGCGATGATCCGCACCTCCGGCCACATGTGGGGCCCGGACGGCGAGGAGCACGACACCCTCGCGGTCATCCCCGACTCGAGCTACGCCGGCATCTACCAGGCCGTCATCGAGGACTGCCGCGCGAACGGCGCCTTCGACCCGTCGACCATGGGCTCCGTGCCGAACGTCGGGCTCATGGCGCAGAAGGCCGAGGAGTACGGCTCGCACGACAAGACCTTCGAGCTCCCCGGTGACGGGAAGGTCCGCGTCGTCACGAGCTCCGGTGAGACGGTCATCGAGCACGAGGTCGAGCAGGGCGACATCTGGCGTGCCTGCCAGACGAAGGACGTGGCGATCCGCGACTGGGTGAAGCTCGCCGTCACGCGCGCCCGTGCCACCGGGTCGCCCGCCGTGTTCTGGCTGGACGAGACGCGCGCGCACGACGCGAACCTGATCGGGCTGGTCCGGCAGTACCTCGGCGAGCACGACACCGACGGGCTGCAGATCGAGGTCATGGCACCCGAGGACGCCATGCGCTTCTCGCTCGAGCGCATCCGTCGCGGCGAGGACACCATCTCGGTCACGGGCAACGTGCTCCGCGACTACCTCACCGACCTGTTCCCGATCATGGAGCTCGGCACCTCGGCGAAGATGCTCTCCGTCGTCCCGCTCCTGGGCGGCGGCGGGCTGTTCGAGACCGGTGCCGGCGGCTCGGCCCCGAAGCACGTGCAGCAGCTGGTCGAGCAGGACTACCTGCGCTGGGACTCCCTGGGTGAGTTCCTCGCGCTCGCGGTGTCGCTCGAGCACCTCGCGGGTGTGACGGGCAACGCACGGGCGAAGGTGCTGGCGGACACGCTCGACCGTGCCACGGGGACGTTCCTCGACGAGGACAAGTCGCCCGGCCGCAAGCTCGGGTCGATCGACAACCGCGGCAGCCACTTCTACCTGGCGAAGTACTGGGCCGACGAGCTCGCCCGGCAGACCGAGGACACCGAGCTCGCAGCGGCGTTCCAGGGCCTGGCGGCGCAGCTCGACGAGCACGAGCAGACGATCGTCGACGAGCTGGTGGCGGTCCAGGGCAAGCCGGCCGACATCGGCGGCTACTACCGCCCGGACGCGGCGAAGACGAACGCCGTGATGCGTCCGTCGGCCACCCTGAACGAGGCGCTGGCCGCGCTCTAGGCGCGCACCGACGACGGACGGGAGGCGCGGTGCCGGCTGGCACCGCGCCTCCCGTCCGTCACGCGGTCGCGCTCAGACCCTGTCTTGGTCGCAGGACATGCCGTCGCCGCCGGACGTGAGCGGCAAGTCGTGCGACCGGGACGATCGCGGGCGGCAAGTCGTGCGACCGGGTCGGCCGAGGGCGGCGCCGCGTCAGCCCTTGGGGACCGGGGGACCGACGACCAGCAGCGCCGAGAACACCAGCGCGACCGCCACGACCCCGATCGCCACCGACACCCCGGGCCGACGCACCACGAAGAAGAGCAGGCGGTCCCAGACCCCGGACCGCTCGTCGGCGGTCCGTCGCCAGGGGCCCTCGAGCATGCCGCGCCGGGCGACCGCGACCTCGAACGGCACGGTCGCGTACGGCACGACGGCGCTCGCCCACCCGAGCACGAGCGCCCCGACCGACCAGCGCTGGTTCACAGCGACGACCGTCGTCACCACGAGGTACGCCAGGAACACGAACCCGTGGATGCTCCCGCCGATGCGCACGCCCAGGTCGCCGGCGTCCAGCCCGTACTTCAGCACCATCCCGGCGATCAGCAGTGTCCAGGTCACGAGTTCGGCCACCGCGGCGGCACGGAACAGGGAGCGAGGGGTCATGCCGACATGGTCGCGCACCCGTCCGGGAGAACCCCCGACACCCCCCGACACCCCCGACACACCGCCGGTCGTATCGATTCGACCAGGGGAGCGGGTAGCGTCGGGGGCATGTCAGCGCCGACCGAGAGCCGTCCCCTGAACATCGTCGTCTGGAACGAGAACGTGCACGAGAGCCGCGGTGACGCGACCGTGCTCGGGCACTACCCCGACGGCATGCACACCGTGATCGCCGCCGCGCTCCGGGAGCACCACCCCGAGGCATCGGTGGGCACCGCCACGCTGCAGGAGCCCGAGCACGGTCTGACCGCCGAGCGCCTGGCGGAGACGGACGTGCTGTTCTGGTGGGGACACGTCGCGCACCAGGACGTGTCGGACGAGATCGTCACCCGCGTGGTCGAGGCCGTGCACGCCGGGATGGGCCTGGTCGTCCTGCACTCGGGGCACTACTCGAAGCCGTTCACGCGCCTGATGGGCACGACGTGCTCGCTGAAGTGGCGGAACGACGGTGAGCGTGAGCTCGTCTGGACGATCGCACCCGAGCACCCGATCGCCGCCGGCGTCCCGCACCCGATCGTCATCGACCGCCAGGAGATGTACGGCGAGTACTTCGACATCCCGCGCCCCGACGAGGAGGTCTTCCTGTCGACCTTCGCCGGCGGCGAGGTCTTCCGCTCCGGTGTCGCCTACCGCCGGGGACTCGGCCGGGTCTTCTACTTCTCGCCGGGCGACCAGGAGTACCCCGTCTACCACCACCCGGACATCCAGCGGGTGCTCGCGAACGCGGCGGCCTGGGCGGCCCCGGTGTCCGAGCGACGCGAGCTGACGGCTGACCCCCACCCGCGGGACTGGTTCCTCGCCGGTGGTGCGGGTACACAGGAGGGGTGACCAACCATCTCGACGGTGCGGCCCGCCGCACTGCGGTGATCGAGGCGCTCGAGGTACTCGGATCAGGGCCCGAGGAGCGCTTCGACCGCATCACCCGCATGACGCACGAGGCGTTCGGCGTCCCGCTGACCTTCCTCAACCTCGTCCACCACGACCTCGTCACCACGCAGTCGACGTTCGGGTTCCAGCAGGGCACGAGCGTGCCGGCGACCGGGCAGTTCTGCGCGACGACGGTGCTCACCCCCGAGCCGATGGTCGTCCCGGACACGCTCCTCGACCTCCGCTTCGCCGACACCCCCGCCGTGACCGAGTACGGGGTCCGGTTCTACGCCGGCGCACCGCTGACGATGTCCGACGGCACGCGGGTCGGGACGCTGTGCGTGATGGACGCGCAGCCGCGGGTGTTCTCCGACGAGGACCTCGCGCTCCTCGGGGACCTCGCCCGGTGGGCGGAGCGCGAGCTCGGCCACTCGATCGAGCGGGGCCGGGTACGACGTGTCCTCACCGGGCTCGTGCCCGACCCGGTCACGACCGGGGGAGCCGCGGTCGACGGGTTCCTCGAGCCGGACGAGGACGGGGGCGACCTGGTCGACTGGCGCACCGCCGCGGACGGGTCCGTCCGGGCCACGATCGGCACGGTCACCGCGGGCGGTCGGGCCTCGGCGCTCCTCGCGGCGTCGGTCCGTGCCGCCGTCGTCGCCCGCACGGACCTGCCGCTGCACGACGCGCTCGCCGGCCTGGAGGCGCAGCTCGCCCCCGACCTGTCGGCCGGCGGTGCCGTCGGGTCGCTCCTGCACGTGCGCCTCGACCCGACGACGGGTCACACCGAGTGGGTCGACGCCGGGCACGGTCCGGCGCTGCTCGTGCGGGCCGACGGGACGGTGGCCGCGCTGCGGTCGTCGGACCTGCCGATCGGCCTGCAGCCGGACACCGTGCCGCGCACGGTCGGCGCGCTGGACCTCGGGCCGGGGGACCGCGTGGTGCTGGCGACCGACGGCGCGCTGGCGCTCGACGGCGTCGGGGACGTGCAGGGGCTCGGAGCGCTGGCGGTGGCCCACCCCGAGGACCTCGTCGCGCACGTCCGGTCGCTCGTCCCCGTCGGTGGCGACGGCGCGGACGTCGCCGTCGTGGTGCTCGCCCGCACCTGACCGCGCGGAGCCGGGGGCGGGTGCCCCTCCGGGTGGACGTGCTGCGGCGTCAGCGGCCGCGGGGCGCCGGTCGTCCGGTGGCGGCCGCGACGAGCAGCGTGGCCAGGAGCGCGAAGCCGGCGAGCTCGACCCCGAGGCCGGCGGTCTTCCAGTAGGCGCTGCCGACGACCTGCGGCTGCGTGATCGCGTCCGGCCACCACGGGTCGAGGAACGGCACCGTGCCGGGGAAGGGGTCGAGCCCGAGGACCACGAGTCCCCCGAGGAGCAGCACCACGCCGAGGCCCGCCATCGCGCCACGGGACCGGTGCAGCATCCGCACGACGAGGGCTGCGGCCATGCCGGCCATGCCGGCCACGGCGAGCAGGAAGGCGATGACGACGACCGGTTGCGGGGTGAGGGCCACCCAGTCGAGCACGGCGATCGGCAGCAGCAGCCACCGTCCCACCCGTACCCAGCGCCGCGGGTCCCGCCATCCGTCCATGCCGGTCACGGTACGGCAGCGCTCGGGGGGTCCCCTGAGGGCCTCCTCCGGGCGGGGCCGGCTGGCTACCATCGAGCACATGGCGCAGGACGGCCGGATCAGGCAGGAGCGGGCGGTGGCGACGCGCGCGGCCCTCATCGAGGCCGCGGCGGCCGAGTTCGACGAGCGCGGCTACCTCGGGGCGTCGATGGACGGCGTCGCCGAGCGTGCCGGCATGACCAAGGGGGCGCTGTACTTCCACTTCCGGTCGAAGGCCGACATCGCCAGCGCGGTGATCGCTCGGCAGGACGAGATCTCCCGGCACTACGCGGAGGTCGCCGCCACGCGTTCGGCCTCGCCGCTGGAGTCCCTGATGTGGATGTCGCAGGGCGTGGCGACGCAGATGACGCGGGAGGTCGTGGTCCGTGCCGGGCTCCGGCTCGCCGCGGACCCGAACGCCCGGGAGATCCCGCGCGAGCACCCGTTCGGCCGCTGGGTGGACCACACGGCCGACATCATCCGCCGGGCGATCGAGGTCGGCGAGGTCGACCCGTCGTGGGACCCGGAGCTCGTCGGGCACGTCGTGAGCCCCGCCGTCGCCGGTGTGCAGATGGTGTCGGACATGCTGCACGACCGGGCGGACCTGTACGACCGGCTGCAGGAGCTCTGGACGATGCTGCTGTCGGCGATGGCGACCGAACGGACCCGGGCCGAGGTGCCTCGACTCGTGGCGATCATCCGGCCGGAGTGCCCCGGGGAGGTCTGAGCGACGCGGGTCCCCCCAGGGACACCCACGTCGCTTCTCTTGGAGGATACCAAGGAGTACGTTTCCGCAGCAGCCCCACTTCGCGGGGATGACGACGACGTCGTACCCTGGCCCGATGGGCACCCCGGCGGCCGAGTTCCACGTCGACGTCGAGCTGGTCGTCGCACTGCTCCGTGACCAGCACCCGGACCTCGCCGACCTGCCCCTGCGGGTCGTGGCGAGCGGGTGGGACAACGTCGTGGTCCGTGCCGGTGACGCCCTGGCCGTGCGGCTGCCCCGCCGCGCCGCGGCCGCCACCCTCGTCGAGCACGAGCAGCGGTGGCTGCCGACGATCGCTGCGCTGGTGGGGGACGCCGCACCCGTCCCGGAGCCCGTCCGCACCGGCCGTCCCGCGCTCGGCTACCCCTGGGCGTGGAGCATCGTGCCGTGGTTGCCCGGGCGACCGGCGGGTGAGCAGGCCCAGGGCGTCCGGGTGGCACAGGACCTCGCCGCCGTCGTGACCCGCCTGCACGTGCCGGCACCGGCGGACGCCCCCGCGAACCCGGTCCGCGCCGTCCCCCTCGCGACGCGGAGCGAGGCCGTGACGACGCGACTGGCGACGGACGACGTGCCCCGCGCCGTGGAGCTGGCCACGCTCTGGCGGACCGCTGCCGGTGCGCCGACGCACGTCGGGCCTCCCGTCTGGGTGCACGGTGACCTGCACCCGTTCAACCTGCTCGTCGAGCCGACGCCGCTCGGTGACCGACGCCTGTCGGCCGTGGTCGACTTCGGTGACCTGACCGCGGGCGACCCGGCGGTCGACCTCGCCACCCGGTGGTTGACGCTCGACGACGCCGGCGGGCGGACGTTCGCGTCGCTCGTCGACGCGGACCCCGCCACCTGGACCCGGGCGCGCGGGTGGGCCGTGTCGATCGCGTCGGCGCTCGCCGTGACGGACGACGACGCCTTCCGGACGGTCGCGGCCCGGGCGATCGACGCGGTGCTGGACGGCTGAGCCCGCAGGGGTTACCGTTCCCTCACCTGTCCGTGCACTGGAGATCGGAGGGGCCTGATGACCCTCGAGTTCCGCGTCCCGCACGACGTCGACACCGACGCCTCTCCCGCCCCGTCCGCCCGACCCGACGCCGTCCGTCGCACCGGTCTCCGCGGTCTGCTCGACCGCCTGGCCGTCCGGCGCGCGGCAGCCCGCGACCGACGGCTGGTCGCCCACCTGCACGAGCTCGACGACCTGCAACGGCTGCTCAGCGGCGCACGGGGCGTCGTCGAGCAGGGGTGGATCCAACACTCCTGGTTCGCCTACCTCGACGAGCACGGACGCCTGCGCAAGGCGTCGAGTGCTGCGGCGCTCGCCGCCCAGGGCCGACCGCTCGTCGCCGCCTGCCTGGTGGGGGCCGTCGTCTCGGCGGCGGGTGGCCCGCAGGTCGTGCACTCGCAGCCGGTGCAGCGGGCCCTCGACCTGGTGTGGCACGCCCTGGCCGCCGACGAGGGGCGACCGGTGGTCTGGTGCCCGGCGCCGGACGTCCGGATGGCCCGGGTCCGCGACCTCACCACCTGGAACGACCGGCCCGGGCGGAGCGCTGCCGAGGTCGCGTCGCTGCTCCTCACCGCGGAGCGGGTCGCCGTGCACGAGGCCGAGCGGGTCGCCGCCCGACGCGTCCCCCTGCCGGCCTGATCGGGGAGCCGGACCGTCCCGGGTCCCACCGGACGACCCGTCGTACCCCGTGCGGCGGGTCGTCCCCGCTGCGGGCAGGATCCCGCAGTAGCCGACCGCTGCTCGACATCGTTACCGTTCTCCCAGGTGACACCGCTCCCTCGCCAGCTGAACTGGGGTTTCTTCCTGCGCGAAATTGCAGGAACTGCACGGATCGGACGTTTGCCGTTGGTCAAGTACCCCGACCCCTGCGTACGGTCGGTCGAGTTCGTGCCCCGTCCGGTGGGGCGTTCGGCCGACCAGGGAGGGGCGCCCAACCGTGTTCCAGTACGTCGTGGAGCGATGGGACCAGATCTGGTTCTCGTCGTGGCAGCACTTCTCACTGGTCGTCCAGTGCACCGTGCTCGCCACGCTCATCGCCGTGGTGCTCGCAGCACTCGTCTACCGCAGTCCGCAGCTGACCTCGATCGCGAACGGGGTGTCCGCCGTCGGGCTGACCCTGCCGTCGTTCGCCGTGATCGGTCTGCTCATCGTGCCGCTCGGGTTCGGCGTCGTGCCGTCCGTCGTCACGGTCGTGTTCTTCGCCACGCTGCCGATCCTGCGGAACGCGGTGGTCGGCCTCGCCGAGATCCCGCCGACGGTCGTCGAGTCGGCGCGGGGGATCGGCATGAGCCGGATGCGCACCCTGCTGCAGGTCGAACTGCCGATGGCGTGGCCGATCATCCTGAGCGGCGTGCGGGTGTCCGCGCAGATGGTGATGGGCATCGCCGCGATCGCCGCCTACGCGCTCGGCCCCGGCCTCGGTGGCTTCATCTTCTCCGGCCTGTCCCGCCTCGGCGGCGCCAACGCCCTGAACTCCGTCGTCGTCGGGGTGGTCGGGGTCGTCCTGCTCGCCTTCGTCCTCGACCTGCTCCTCATCGGCCTCGGCCGCCTGACCACCCCGAGAGGTATCCGTGTCCAGCACTGACTCCGCCACCACCACCGCCCCCGAGGGCGACGTCACCGGCCGCAGCATCCTGCTCGACGAGGTCACCAAGCGGTACCCGGGCCAGCAGAAGCCCGCCGTCGACGGCATCACGCTCGAGATCCCGGCCGGCAAGATCGTCATGCTCGTCGGCCCGTCCGGCTGCGGCAAGACCACCACGCTGAAGATGATCAACCGGCTCATCGAACCCACCGAGGGCCGCATCGTCGTCGGGGACGAGGACGTCACCGGCATCGACGCCGACGAGCTCCGCCGACGCATGGGCTACGTCATCCAGGCCGGCGGCCTCTTCCCGCACATGACCGTCGCGGCGAACATCGGGATCGTCCCGAAGATGCTCGGCTGGTCGAAGGAGAAGATCGCCGCCCGCGTCGACGAGCTCCTCGACCTGGTCTCGCTCGACCCGGCCACCTACCGCGACCGCTTCCCCCGCGAGCTCTCCGGCGGCCAGCAGCAGCGCGTCGGTGTCGCCCGGGCGCTCGCCGCGGACCCGCCCGTCCTGCTGATGGACGAGCCGTTCGGCGCCGTCGACCCGATCACCCGGCAGCGCCTGCAGGACGAGCTCCTGCGCATCCAGGAGGAACTGCACAAGACGATCGTCATCGTCAGCCACGACTTCGACGAGGCCGTGAAGCTGGGCGACTGGATCGTGATCTTCACCGAGGGTGCGCACATCGTGCAGTACGACACTCCGGAGCGGATCCTGGCCGAACCGGCGAACGAGTTCGTGGAGAACTTCATCGGCTCCGGCGCCGGCCTCAAGCAGCTGACCCTCAACCGCGTGCGGGACGTCGACGTCGTCGACGCCGTGACCTGCTCGCCGGGCGAGGAGGCGAAGGCCGTCCTGCAGCGCATGGACGAGGCCGGACGGCACGGGCACGCCGTCGTGGTCGACCGCCGTCAGCGCCCGATCGGGTGGCCGTCCCGGCGGCAGCTCGAACGCCTCGACCGCATCCCGGAGGGCATCGACCCCGCCCTGCCCGTCGTGGGCGAGGGGGCGACGCTCAACGACGCGCTCGACACCATGCTCGTCTCGAGCGCCGGTGCCGCGCTCGTCACGGGGCGCCGTGACGCCTTCCGCGGCGTCATCACCGTCGAGACCGTCATGGAGGCCATCACCCGGTCCCGTGCGGCCGCCGCGGACGAGCAGGCGTACACGCCGGTCGGTACGAACACGAACCCGATCGAGACCCTGCCGTCCTCGCCCGTGGCCCCGACGGTCGCGACGTCCGGGGAGGACCTGTGACCGCCGTCGCGACCGACGCGCCCGCCGCAGCCGGCCCGGGCACCGCGCAGCGCACCCCCTGGAAGGGCCTGCTCGTCCAGCCGATCGCGATCCTGGTGGTCCTGGCCGCCTGGGTCCTCTGGCTGAACACCGCGGACCTCAGTGCCACCGAGCGTTCGACCCTCAACCCGTCGGGCATCCTCGAGCTCACCGGACAGCACCTCGTCCTGACGCTCCAGGCCACCGTGCTCGTGCTCGTGATCGGCATCCCGCTCGGGGTCCTGCTCACCCGCGGGCCCTTCCGGCGGGCGAGCACCACGGTCATCGCCGTCGCGAACTTCGGACAGGCGGCCCCCGCGGTCGGGCTCATCGTGCTGCTCGCGGCCTGGCTCGGCCTGAACAGCTGGTCGGCGGTCGTCGCCCTCGTGCTCTACGCGATCCTGCCGGTGCTCCGGAACACCATGCTCGGTGTGCAGAGCGTCGACGACCGGCTCGTCGAGGCCGGCCGCGGCATGGGCATGAGCGCCCTCAGCGTGCTGCTCAAGGTCGAACTGCCGCTGGCGGTCCCGGTCATGCTCTCCGGCATCCGGACGGCCCTGGTGCTGCTCGTCGGCACCGCGAGCCTGGCGACCTTCGTCGGCGCGGGCGGCCTCGGCCTCCTCATCACCACGGGCGTGAACCTGTTCCTGCCGAAGGTGCTCGTCTCTGGGGCGCTCCTGGTGGCGCTCCTCGCCCTGACCATCGACTGGATCGGCCGCGTGGTCGAGACGGTCGCACGACCGAAGGGACTCCGATGACGCCCGACGACACGACGCACGCCGACGAGACGACCCGCGAGCAGGGCGCACGTCGCGCCCGCCGCACCGACGGGACGGGCGCCCGCCGCGCCTCCCGTCCGTCCACCGGTCGCCGCTGGGTGGCCGCCGCCGCCGTCGCGGGGGCGAGCGCCCTCGTCCTGACCGGCTGCGGCCTGCAGCCGGCCGCGTCCTTCGTACCGGGTGCCGCGCCGGGATCGATCCAGCGGATCGACGACCTGCCGGACGACGCGAAGCTGACCGTGACGTCGAAGAACTTCACGGAGCAGCTCGTCCTCGGCAAGATCGCCGTCCTCGCCGCCAAGGCGGCCGGGTTCGACGTCACCGACGAGACGAACGTGCCGGGGTCGGTCGCGGTGCGCGAGCTGATGACCTCGCACGGCGCGGACTTCACGTACGAGTACACGGGTACCGCCTGGCTGACGTTCATGGCGCACGAGCAGGGGATCCCCGACAAGACCGAGCAGTGGCAGGCGGTCAAGGACGAGGACGCCGGCAACGGGCTGACCTGGCTCGAACCGGCGCCGATGAACAACACCTACGCGTTCGCCGTGCGCGACGAGGCGGTGTCCGAGCTCGACGACGTGAAGACGCTGTCGGACATCACGAAGCTGCCGGTCGACCAGCGGACCTTCTGCGTCGAGTCGGAGTTCAACTCGCGTGCGGACGGCTTCAAGCCGATGCTCGAGAAGTACGGCCTGGAGCTCGGCGGGTCCGGCGAGAACGGCGTGCCGACGTCGAACGTCAGCATCCTCGACACCGGCACGGTCTACACCGCGACCGACCGGGGCAAGTGCAACTTCGGCGAGGTCTTCACGACCGACGGCCGCATCAAGTCGCTCGGCCTGACCGTGCTCGAGGACGACCGCGGGTTCTTCCCGGCGTACAACGTCGCACCCGTGATCGACTCCGAGACGCTCGAGGAGTACCCGCAGCTCCGTGACGTGTACGACCAGATCTCGCCGGAGCTCACCGACGAGGCGCTGCAGGAGCTGAACCGCCAGGTCGACGTCGAGGGCCGCGAGCCGGCGGACGTCGCCTTCGACTGGATGGTGGACAAGGGCTTCATCACGGCGCCCTGACGGGTGACTCGGTCGTCCGGGCGAACCGGGTGACCTGTCGGACGGGAGGCGCGGTGCCGGTGGGCACCGCGCCTCCCGTCGTCCGTGGGGTCGCGTCGCTGCTCGCGAGCTCCGGACGGGCTGCATCGCGTGGCCGCGTGGCCGCGTGGCCGCGTGGCCGCGTGGCCGCGTGTCCGCGTGTCCGCGTGTCTGCGTGGCCGCGTGTCTGCGTGTCTGCGTGTCTGCGTGTCCGCGTGTCTGCGTGTCCGCGCGGCCGGCTCCGGACGGCGCGCACGCCGCGTGCATAGTCTCGGACACGTGGCGGCTTCGGGACGGGACCTCGGCGACGGGTGCACGCTCACGCTGCGCGACCTGAGCACCGTCGACGCCGTCCACGACCTGGTGCAGGCCAACCTCGCACGCCTCCGGGCCGCGGAACCGTGGGCCTGGGCGCCGGTCTCCCGGGACTCGCTCGTCCTGCACACGGAGCAGCTGCTCGGGCAGTACGCGATGGACCGGGCGGTGCCGTGCGTCGTCCGGGTGGACGGGAGCATCGTCGGCTCGGTGTCGCTCGCGCTCGACCCGTACCTGGGCCAGGCGTCGCTCGGCTACTGGATCGACGAGCGGTACGAGGGGCGCGGCATCGTCCGACGGGCCGCTTCTGCACTGCTCGAGGTCGCGCGCGAGCGGGGGAGTGCCCGGGTGGAGGTCCGCACCGGCGTCGACAACGTCCGGAGCCGGGCGCTGGCCGAGCGGCTCGGGTTCGTGCACGAGGGGACGCTGCGCAGCGCGCTCCCGCTCGGGCCCCGACGGGTCGACGTGGCGGTGTACGGGCTGTTGACCTGACGGTCCTCGGCGGCGCTCCGCCGGGCCCCCGGCGAGACGAACGCTGCCTCAGCGGCCCTGGGACACGCCCGCCCACACGGCGAACGCGCCGCCGAGCAGGAGCAGCACGCCGACCACGATCCAGACCGCCAGCGCGACGAGGTTGAGGAGGATGCCCCACCCCGCTCGGCCACGGGCCATCGGCTCACGACTGCGGGAGGCGATCCCGAGGCACAGGCCGACGACGGGGGCGAAGAAGGTCCACCCGGCGAGCAGCGAGCAGACCCCGAGCACGAGGCTCGCGGTGCCGAGGCCGGTCCGAGGGGTGTGCTGCACGGTGGTCATGTCCCCGACGCTACGGGGTCCTGCTGCCGCGGCGCGTCCCCCGGTGGTGTGACCGCGGGTCCTCCCGGGGACGGACCTCCTGCGGACGGACGGCCGCACGCCGGTATCGTCGGAGCATGGCCCTGTTCGGACGACGCCCCAGGAACGACGTTCGCGACCGCCCGGTCAGCCAGGTGGAGCTGAAGCGGGCCGTCGACGAGGGCTTCCTCATCGCCAGGGCCGCCGTCACCGTCGCGGTGGCGAACCGGATCATCACGAACGCCCTCCGCGACCAGGGGTACTTCGACCACGCCGTCATCGCCGAGGCCACCCGCGAGGAACTGCACCGCATGGCCGAGGAGCAGCGCGGGGACGCCGCCCGCATGCGGGAGATCCGGTCCACGTCGAGCAACAAGCGGGGGCGCTCGCAGCACCAGCACGACTACAAGCGCGGCGACGACCTGAAGCTCCGCACGCGCGAGGCCACCTACGAGCAGCTCGCCGCCATGCTCGACCGGCGGCGCGACGACCAGGGCTTCGTCGACCGCATCGTGCTGCAGGCCCGTGCCCGGGCGTGGGACGACATCGGCACGACCGTCGTCGGACGTCTCGGGTGGGCGCAGCGCCCGACCGAAGACTACGAGATCGGCCGCGACGAACGTCTGCAGCAGATGCTCGACGAGGACTTCGCGGCGCTGCTCGCGGAGCACCCGGCGGGCGCCGAGGCTCCCGTCGCGACGCCGGCCGATGCGGACGAGCCCGACGAGGGCGACGCCGCCGAGGACGGTACGGATCCCGCCGACGCGGACACCGCACGCCCCTGACGACGGACCCTGCGAGGTCCTGCAGGTGCCTGGTCGTTCCGGGCGTACCGGGCGGGATCAGGCGTACCTGGTCCCGCCGGACCACCCGGTACGCCCGTTCCCGCCAGGTACAGCGCGCGTGATGGGAAGGAACGGGCGCGTGCGGGCGGGCAAGTGCGAGAGCCGGGCACGGCTGACCGCCCGCGGGGGCGCGCGTCCCTAGGCTCGGGCACATGGTTGATGCGGTGGTCGTCGGTGCCGGACCGAACGGACTCGCGGCGGCGGTGACGCTCGCGCGGGCCGGGCTGTCGGTCGAGGTCGTCGAGCGGAACGACACGATCGGCGGTGGTGCCCGCACGGCACAGCTGACGCTGCCCGGGTTCCACCACGACGTCTGCTCCGCAGTGCACCCCATGGCGCTGCAGTCCGAGTTCTTCCGGCTCTTCCGCATGGAGGACCGCATCGAGCTCCGGCTGCCCGAGGTGCAGTACGGCCACCCCCTCGACCGAGGCCGCGCCGGCATCGCCTACCGCGACCTCGAGCGCACCGCCGAGGGCCTGGGCATCGACGGCCGCGCCTTCCGGAACCTCATGGCGCCCCTGTCCGGCAGCGCCGACCAGGTCGCGGACTTCGCCACCGACGCGTTGCTGCACGTCCCGCGACACCCGCTCACCGTCCTGCGGTTCGGTCTCCGCGCCCTCGAGCAGGGGAGCGCCGCCTGGAACGCCCGGTTCCGCGACGAGGTCGCGCCGGCGATGGTCTCCGGCGTCGCAGCGCACTCGATCCAGCACATGCCGTCCCTGTCGACCGCCGCGGCCGCGCTGTCGCTCGGCTCCTACGCCCACGCCCGCGGTTGGCCCGTGCCGATCGGGGGCAGCCAGGCGATCGTCGACGCGCTCGCCGCCGACCTCGTCGCCCACGGCGGCACCATCGAGACCGGGCGCGAGGTCCGGTCCCTCGCCGACCTGACCCCGGCGAAGGCCGTCCTCTTCGACACGAGCGTCCCGGGCATGCTGCACATCGCCGGGAAGCAGATCCCCACCCCGAAGCGCGGGGCGCTGCGCCGCTTCCGGTTCGGCAACGCGGCGGCGAAGGTCGACTTCGCGCTGTCCGACCCGGTGCCGTGGACGAACACCGAGCTGCGGAAGGCCGGCACCGTGCACATCGGCGGCACCCGTGCGGAGATCGCCGAGGCCGAGCACGCCGTGGCACAGGGTCGGCACGCCGAACGCCCGTACGTCCTCGGGAGCGAGCCGACCGTGGTCGACCCGAGCCGGGCCCCGCGCGGCAAGCACGTCTTCTGGGCGTACGCACACGTGCCCGCGGGCTCCGACGTCGACCCGACCGACGCGATCGTCCGGCAGGTCGAGCGTTTCGCGCCCGGGTTCCGCGACACCGTCCTGCAGTCGAGCAGCCGCACGGCCGTCCAGATGGGCGAGTACAACCCGAACTACGTCGGCGGCGACATCGCCGCCGGGGCCGCGAGCTTCTGGCAGCTCGTCAAGCGGCCCGTCCTGTCGTCCGATCCGTGGCGGATGGGCGGCGGCATGTACCTGTGCTCGGAGGCGTCCGCGCCCGGCCCGGGTGTGCACGGCATGGCGGGCTGGCACGCGGCCCGCAGCGCCCTGCGGCACACCTTCGGCCTGTCCGAGCACGTCGACCTCGCACCGGAGGACTGAACCATGGCGAAGAACGTCCGCATCGTGCACTGCAGCCCGGAGGCCGTCTTCGACGTGCTCCGGAACGGCTGGCTCTACCCGACCTGGGTGGTCGGCGCCTCGCGCATGCGCGGTCAGGACCCGGGGTGGCCCGCCGTCGGTACGGAGCTGCACCACTCGTTCGGCATCTGGCCGTTCCTGATCAACGACACGACGATCTCGCTCGAGGTCGACGAGCCCCGGCGGCTCGTCATCCAGGCGAAGGGCTGGCCGGTCGGCGAGGCCCGGGTCGAGGTCGAGGTGGAACCGCACCCGCGGGGGAGCCGGGTGACGCTCCGCGAGAACCCCGTCCGGGGTCCCGGATCACTCGTGCCCGGGTTCATCGCGCAGCCCGGCATCTGGATCCGCAACAACGAGAGCATCCGGCGGCTCCGCTGGGTCGCGGAGGGGCGCGCGGGCGCCCAGTAGACGGCCTGGAGGCTCGTGGCGGCACCGCCACGAACCTCCGTGCCGCCACCCGGTCACTCCGCGCGACTGAACTCGCTCGCTCGACGCACCTGGTCGTCCGTCAGGGCGACGCCCGTGTACCGCTGGAACTGTCGCGCGGCCTGCAGCGCGATGACCTCGGCGCCGGTGATCACGCGCGCACCCGCGGCGCGACCGGCGCGGACCAGCGGGGTCTCGGCGGGGAACGCGACCACGTCGAAGACGGTCGACGCGGCCTCGACACGGTCCTGCGCGAAGGCGAGGGCGTCCTCGTCCGCACCGCGCATGCCGAGCGGGGTGACGTTGACCAGGACGTCGGCCTCCGGCGCCTCCTGCTCGCTCGCGACCCACTCGAAGCCGTACTGCTCGGCCAGGGCAGGACCGGTCTCCGCGTTGCGCGCGACGACGGTGAGCTGCTCGAAGCCCGCACCGCGGAACGCCGCCGTGACCGCCTTGGCCATCCCACCGGAGCCACGGAGCACCACGCGGGCCGTCGGGTCGACGTCGTGCGTGCGGAGCAGGGACGCGACGGCTTCGTAGTCGGTGTTCGACGCGGTGAGCACACCGTCGTCGTTCACCACGGTGTTGATCGACCGGATGGCGGCCGCGGACTCCTCGACCACATCGACGAGGGGGATGATCGCCTCCTTGAAGGGCATCGACACCGAGCAGCCCCGGATGCCGAGCGCGCGGATCCCGGTGACCGCGCCGGGCAGGTCGGTCGTGGTGAACGCCTTGTAGACGAAGTCCAGCCCGAGCTCGTCGTAGAGGAAGTTGTGGAAGCGCGTGCCGATGTTGCTCGGTCGGGCCGCGAGCGAGATGCAGACCTGCATGTCCTTGTGGAGGATGGGCATGGCACGAGTCTCCCACGCCCGTGCCGATGGAGCGGTCCACTTCCCGTACCCGACAGCAGTGCCGTCCGGACGGGTTAGTGTGGCGGGATGCCGGTCTCCGTCTTCGATCTGTTCAGCGTCGGGATCGGCCCGTCGAGTTCCCACACCGTCGGGCCCATGCGCGCCGGAGCGGCCTTCGCGGCCGGGCTCCCCGACGCCCCCGTGGCCGGGCTCGACGTCCACCTGTACGGCTCGCTCGCCTCGACCGGGCAGGGACACGGCACGCTCGGTGCGGTGCTCGCCGGGCTGATGGGCTCCGACCCCGAGACGGTCGACCCGGACGCGATGGCAGCGGCCCTGGACGACCTCGAACGCACCGGCGTGCTGCGGCTCGCGAGCGGGGCGACGGTGCCGTTCCGCCAGGCCGACATCGTGCTGCACCCGCTCACCATGCTGCCCCGCCACCCGAACGCGATGCGGCTGCGGGTGACCGGTGCGTCGGGGGCGGTCCTGGCCGAGGAGACGTACTACTCGATCGGCGGCGGGTTCATCACGAGCGACACCGAGGGCGCCGTGGCCGAGGCCGCGATCCCCGTCGACGACGCCGTCCCGCACCCGTTCTCGAGCGGCGCCGAACTCCTCGCCGCCTGCGCCACGACCGGCCTGCCCGTCAGCGGCATCGCGATGGCGAACGAGACCGCGACACGGACCGGTGCCGAGGTCCGCGCCGGACTCCTGCACGTGCACGACGTCATGCGCGAGAGCGTCGACCGCAGCATCCGCCGCACCGGCACGCTGCCCGGCGGGCTGACGGTCCGGCGTCGCGCGGCGAACTGGCACGAGCAGCTCACCCGCGACGACCCGCACCACGACCCGCTCTTCGCGATGGAGTGGGTGAACCTCACCGCGATGGCGGTCAACGAGGAGAACGCCACGGGTGGCCGGGTCGTCACCGCCCCCACGAACGGTGCCGCCGGGATCATCCCCGCGGTGCTGTACTACGCCCTGACCTACGTCTCCGAGGTCCTCCCGGAGGACCGCGACGACGCCGTGGTCCGCTTCCTGCTCACGGCCGGGGCGATCGGCTCGATCTACAAGGAGCGGGCGTCGATCTCCGGCGCCGAGGTCGGCTGCCAGGGCGAGGTCGGCTCCGCTGCGTCGATGGCGGCGGCCGGGTTGGCCGAGGTCCTCGGTGGGACCCCCGAACAGGTCGAGAACGCCGCCGAGATCGCGATGGAGCACAACCTCGGGCTGACCTGCGACCCGATCGGCGGCCTCGTGCAGATCCCCTGCATCGAGCGGAACGCGATCGCGGCGAACAAGGCGATCAACGCGGCCCGGATGGCGCTGCGCGGGGACGGTGTGCACCACGTGTCCCTCGACCAGGTCGTCGAGACGATGCGGCAGACCGGTGCGGACATGTCGACGAAGTACAAGGAGACCGCGATGGGCGGACTGGCGGTCAACGTCCCCCTCTGCTGAGCGGCCGCACCGCGCTGCGTCGTGACGACGGCCCCGGTACGACCGCCCGGGCCGGTCAGTGGACCTGCATCTCCAGCGGGATCGCGCGCGGTGCGACGTGGTGCTGCCCGTCGTCGGTGCGGACGATGAGTGCGGGACGCCCCGGGGTGTCGAGGACGTCCACCGCCGTCCCGGCGACGAGTCGCCCGCGATCGCGGTAGCGGACCACAGCGTGGATCGGGACGTCGTCGGCGGGGACCGGTCGCCACCGTGGTGCTCGTGCGCGCTCCGTCTCCATCACTCCACCATGGCCTCTGTCCGATTCGCGCACCAAATCGCTGAACGCTGCTCACGTGCACTGCCGGGAGGCGCTCCGGCCGCCGCGGGTACGGTCGGACGCATGAGCGACACGGACCACGACCACCTCGGCGACGGCGTCGACATGTCCTTCGAGGAACGCCGACAGGACACCCTCCGCAGGATGTCCGGGTCGGACGAGCACGACGCCGACCCGCGCGTCGAGGTCTCCCGCGCCGAGGACGGGGACGTGCGCATCGACGTCGCGGACTCCGCGGCCGTCCGCCCGGGGGACGCCGACGGCACCGACCCTCGGACCGATGCGACGCAGGACCCCCACCCCGCCGACTGAGCCCTCCCTCGCACGACGCGACCCCGGCGACACCTCGCAACGCGCTACCGCTGCGAGGACCCGCCGACGGTGCGTCCCGTGGGAAGGAGGATGATCGTCGGGTGCACCTCGTCCTCCACCGCGTCGACGGCGGCGTCACCGCGACGCCCCTGACCGACGCGGGGGAGCCGGCCGGCGAGCCGACGCGCCTGGACGAGTCGGGCCTCCCGGCCTTCGTCGCCGCGCACGACGCACCCGACGTGCGCTGGGTCTGGGACGACACCGCCCGCTGGTACCCGGCCGTCCTGGCGGCCGGAGGACGCGTCGGCCGCTGCGTCGACCTCCGCCTGTGCCGTCGCATCCTGCGCGGCGCGCTCGCCGCACGGGGGACGGCCCTCGCGACGGCACCACCCGACACGTGGGACGACCCCGGCCAGGAGGCCCGCCCCACCCGCCCGACGCAGGCCCGGCTGTTCGACGACGCGCTCTTCACCGTCGCACCGGCCGACGACGCAGCCGATCCGGTCGCCGAGTTCCGCCGCCAGCTCGACGCGGTCGCCACGTCGACGACGCCGGGCGCACTGCGCCTGCTCACCACCGCCGAGTCGGCGGGAGCCCTCGTCGCGGCCGAGATCCTGTCCGCGGGTCTGCCCTGGCGTCCGGACGTGCACGAGCGCCTGCTCGAGGAGGAACTCGGCCCCCGGGTACCCGCCGGGGTGCGGCCGCGCCGGCTCGAGGAGCTCGCGGGGGAGATCCGCGCCCACCTCGGCGACCCTGCACTCAACCCCGACTCGCCCGCCGACGTCCTGCGGTCGCTCCGGGCGGTCGGGCTGATGGTGACGTCGACGCGCAAGTGGGAGCTGCAGGAGCTCGAGCACCCGGTCATCGCGCCGCTGCTCGAGTACAAGCGCCTGTCCCGCCTGCTCACCGCGAACGGCTGGGCATGGCTCGACGAGTGGGTGCAGGACGGGCGCTTCCACCCGAAGTACGTCGTCGGCGGGGTCGTCACCGGACGCTGGGCGGCGGACGGCGGCGGCGCCATGCAGCTGCCGAGGACGGTCCGCAGTGCGGTGGTCGCCGACGACGGCTGGGCCTTCGTGGTGGCGGACGCGGCGCAGCTCGAACCGCGGGTGCTCGCGGCGATGGCCGGTGACCGGGCGATGGCGACCGCGGGCGACGGGCGGGACCTGTACGACGGGGTGGTCGCCTCCGGCGCGGTCGAGACACGGCAGCAGGCGAAGGGCGCGATGCTCGGCGCGATGTACGGCGCGACCCAGGGTGACGCTGGACGGCTCGTCCCGCGGCTGGCGAGGGCGTTCCCGGCGGCGCTGGGGCTCGTCGACCGGGCGGCCCGGGCGGGCGAGCGCGGCGAGCCCGTGACGACGCTGCTCGGCCGGACGTCGCCCGTCCCCGACGAGGCCTGGTTCGCCGCGCGCAACCGCGCCTGGTCGGTGGACGGCACGCCGGCGCAGCAGCGGGCGGTCGAGGGGCGTGCCCGCAGCTGGGGGCGCTTCACGCGGAACTTCGTGGTGCAGGGCACCGCGGCCGAGTGGGCACTGGCGTGGATGGGATCGCTCCGGACCCGGCTCGCGACCCGGTTCCCCGGCCCGCTGACGGCCGGGCCGCACCTGGTGTTCTTCGTGCACGACGAGATCGTGGTGCACACGCCCGTCGAGCACGCCGCGTTCGTGGCGGAGCAGGTCCGGGCCGCGGCGGTCGACGCCGGACGGCTGCTCTTCCGGGACTTCCCGGTGGTCTTCCCCCTGACGGTGTCGACGGTGCGCGACTACGGGGCAGCGAAGGACTGAGCCCGGTCCGGCACGGGCGGGTGCTCGCCCGTGGTGAGGACTGCGTCCGGGCCGGCGCGTGCGCGCTCGCAGCCTGGGACGGGCAGGGTGGGTCGATGGAGCGACACCACGACGAGGACCCCTCGGCTACCGGTCGGGTCGACCGTGCGGAGCAGGCGGCGGTCGTCGAGGACCGGCGCGTCGGCGACCTCGACCTCACGTCGTGGCGGTCCCGGGCCGGCCACACGGTCGCCGAGGGCTGGGCGGCACTCGGCCGCCGCTACGGCGCCCTCCCCCTGCTCGTCCTGACGCTGGCCGTCGGTGTCGGCATCGCCGCGACCGCGACCTGGGCGGCGTCGGAGGTGTACGACGCCGTGCGGGCGTCCGACGACGTCGCGGTGCTCGACCGCCCCGTCCTCGACTGGATGCTCACCCTGCGCTCCCCGTTCGCCGACCAGGCGGTCACGTGGTGGACCGACATCGCCGGGACGATCGGGATGCCGATCGTCGCCGTCTGCTTCCTGATCGGCTTCACGGTGCAGCGCCGCGCCTGGACCCCGCTCGTGCTGCTCGTCGCGGCGAGCGGCGGCTCGCTCCTCATGACGATCGCGGGCAAGGACCTGATCGGCCGTGCCCGACCGCCGCTGTCCGACGCGGTGCCGCCGTACGAGCACTCGCCGTCGTTCCCGTCCGGCCACACGCTCAACGCCACGGTCGTCGTCGGCACGATCGTGTACCTGCTCATCCTGCGGCAGTCACGCACGGTCACCCGGGTGTGGACGATCGTCGTCGGCACGCTCTTCGTGCTGTCGATCGGCGTCTCGCGGGTGTTCCTGGGCCACCACTGGACGACGGACGTGCTCGCCGCGTGGGCCCTCGGTCTGGCGTGGCTGGCGCTCGTGATCACGGCGCACCGGCTGTACCTGACCGCCCTCCACCGGGGTGCCGACCCGGTCGTGCGCGGCCGCGGACCGGCACGCCCGGTCAGGTCGTCACGGTAGGTTCACCCGCATGGAAGAACGGGTCTTCGGCGGCAGGTACCGCGTCACCGGCACGCTCGGTCACGGCGGCATGGCCTCCGTCTACCGCGCCGTCGACGAGCAGCTCGGCCGCGAGGTGGCCGTCAAGGTCTTCCGGATCGGCGCGGTCGACCACGGCGAACGTGCGCGCGCCGAGGCCGAGATGCACACGCTGGCCGCGCTCCGCAGCCCCTCGCTCGTCACGCTCTACGACGCCGCACTCGACGACGGCAACGGCGACTCGTACCTCGTGATGGAGCTCGTCCCCGGCAGCGACCTGGACACCCGGCTGCGCGAGGGCCCGCTCGACACCACGACGACCGCGCGCACCGGCGCCCAGGTCGCCGAGGGACTCGCCGCCGTGCACGCGCAGGGCATCGTGCACCGTGACGTGAAGCCCGCCAACGTGCTGCTCGAGAGCGACGGCCAGCACGTCAAGCTCGCCGACTTCGGCATCGCGCTGCTCCGGGACGCCGCCCGCGTGACCGGGACCGGCACCGTCATCGGCACCGCCGCCTACATCTCACCGGAGCAGGTCCTCGGGCGCGAGGTCACCGGTCAGGCTGACGTCTACGCCCTCGGGCTCGTCCTGCTGCAGTGCCTGACGGGTGCACGTCCGTTCCCCGGCACCGCCGTCGAGTCCGCCACCGCGCGGCTCACGCGGGGCCCCGACATCGACCAGCACCTGCCCACCGCGTGGCGGACGCTGCTGCACGTGATGACCGCGCAGGACCCGGCCGAGCGTCCGACCGCGGCCGAGGCGGCACGACGTCTCCGTGCCCTCGAACGCGACGGGACGGCACCGGCGACCCAGCTGCTCCCGGGCGGACCCGGCACGCTCACCCGTGCTGCCGGAGGCGCGGCCGGCGCCGGAGCCGGTCTCGCTGGTGCCGCGCTCGGTGCCGGCGGACCGGATGCAGCCCACGCCGACCAGGCCACCCAGGCCGTGCCGGGCGCTGCGGACGGCGACCAGGCCACGCGGGCGATGCCGACCGCCGGCGGTGCCGACGCCGCGACCCGGGCGTACGACCGGACGGGTGCGCAGGACGACGTCGCGACGACGGTCCTCGGTGCCCAGCGGGGCGCCGGTGGAGCGGGCGCCGCCGCTGCTGCAGGCGGTGGTGCGGTGGCCGGTGGTGCCGCGTCGCGAGGAGCCGGTGGTCCAGCGGGGGCTGCCGGACGGGGCGGTCCCGGTACGGACGGATCGAAGCGACGGCGTGCGGGGATCATCACCGCGGTGGTCGTCGGGATCCTCGTCCTCGCGGGGATCGGCGTCGCGCTGATCGCGCTGGGCGGAGGAGACGACTCGACGCCCGCGCCGACCGACTCCAGCGAGCCCTCGTCGCCGACGGAGCAGCAGACGAGCGAGCCGGAGCAGCAGCCCAGCCAGGAGGAGCAGCAGCCGAGCGAACCCGCGCAGGAGCCGAGCGAGCCGGCGCAGGAGCCCAGCCAGGAGCAGCAGCAGCCGAGCGAGCCCGCGCAGGAACCGAGCCAGCCCGCCGACGACCCGAGCGTCGGCCCCCAACCGGGCGGTCCGGCGTCCAACCCCGTCGAGGCCCCGCAGGGCGGCGCGGGCAACAACGGCAACGGCAACGGTCCCGGGAGCAACAGCGGCAAGGGCAAGGGATCCGGTGCGGCGGACACGACGGTCGACACCACCGTCGGGTCGCTCACCCAGGGGCCGGCGACGGGCCCCGGCCGCGGCTGACGCGGTCGCTGCCGACCCCGGCGCGGTGGACGGACAGCGTCGAGCCGACGCCCACCGTCGCGGGAGCACGCTCGGAGCATGTCGATGAGCACACCGTTCGATCCGCAGCAGCCCGGCGCCGACCTCCCCGTGGACGGCGACGACCAGACCGAGATCGAGGTCGAGGAGGACCGCGGCGCCGACGTCGGCCCGGACTCGGTCGACCCGAGCACCTCGCCGGCACCGCACGAGGACGAGGACGAGGCCGGCGGCGGCCCGGTCGCCCGGTGACCCGAGACGGCTGACCGCTCACGGACACCACGGACGCCTGACACCTCGCTGCCAGCCGCGGGCGGCAAGCTCGTGCGCATGTCGTTCGCGAACGCGTGGGACCCGTCGAAGGGTCGCGCCATCCCAGAGGACCAGGTCACCGAGGACGGACTCGAGCTCGACGAGGACACCGCCGCCGAGCTCGGCATCTCGTTCGACGTCGTCGGCGGCGCGTCGGCCGACCCGTCGCGGGTCTCGCCCGTCGACGTGCGCGTGCCGAGCGCCCCGACCACCGACGACTGACCGGCCGCCCGCTCCCGACCGAGCCGAGCCGAGCAGCCTGGGGGCACGACGTGCGTCAGCACAACGGGGAGCACGCGACACCACGGACTTCCGTGGCGCGACGTGCTCCCCGTTGTGCCGAGCCCGGCACGGTCAGGGCCCAGCCCCGGAGCCCGGCACGGTCAGGGCCGACCCCCGGAGCCCCGGAACGGTCAGGCCCAGCCCCGCAGCCCGGTCAGGGGACGGTGTGCCCCGCCGCCGTCAGGACGCGGTACCACTCCTCGCGCGAGAGCCGGACGTCGGAACCCGCGGCCGAGTCCCGCACCCGCTGCGGGTTCGTCGTGCCCAGGACGACCTGGAAGTGCGCGGGGTGTCGGGTGATCCACGCGACCGCGATCCCCGTCGGGGTGACGCCGTGTGCCGAGGCGAGCTCCTCGAGCACGTCGTTGAGCTCGGCGTACTGCTCGCGGTCGCCGAGGAAGACGCCGTCGAAGAAGCTCTTCTGGAACGGCGACCAGGCCTGCAGCGTGACGTCGTTCAGGCGGGCGTGGTTGAGGATGTCGTTGTCGCGGTCGATCGACTGGTCGAGCCCGGCCATGTTCGCCGTCAGGCCCTGCGTGATCACGTTGGCGTGCGTGATGCTCAGCTGCACCTGGTTGAACGCGAGCGGCTGCCGCACCGACCGCTTCAGCAGCTCGACCTGACCGGGGGTGTGGTTCGAGACACCGAAGTGGTGCACCTTGCCGGCGGCGTGCAGCTCGTCGAACGCCCGGGCGACCTCCTCGGGCTCGACGAGGGCGTCGGGACGGTGCAGGAGCAGCACGTCCACGTAGTCGGTCCGCAGCGCCTCGAGGGACTCGTGCACGGACTCGATGATGTGCTCGTACGAGAAGTCGAAGTACGCGCCGTCCGGCGTCGGGCGGATGCCGACCTTGGTCTGCAGCTGGATGTCGGCGCGCTCGGACGGCGACAGGGTGACGGCGGAACCGAAGCGCTGCTCGCACCCGTGCCAGACGCCGTACACGGCGGCGTGGTCGAACATCGTGACGCCGGCGTCGCGCGAGGCGGTGTACAGCTCGCGGATGTCCTCGTCGCTCATGTCGTTGATCCGCATGAGGCCGACGACGACGTCGGACGCGGTGAGGTCGGTCTGTGGCAACTCCAGTGTCTTCACGCGCTCGATCCTGCCAGCAGCTCGCCGTGCGCAGACAGGCCCTGCCGGTGCCCGTCGGGCCGCGTCCGGCAGTCACGCCCGACGCGACCGGGTGACGGACGGGAGGCGCGGTGCCGGACCGGCACCGCGCCTCCCGTCCGGTGCTCAGCGCGTGGGCGACGCGGCCGGGCCGAGCAGACCGAGGAACGTCAGGTCGTCCGCCACCTTGGTGACGAGCGCGTGGTCGAGCGACGGGATGTCCGGCGAGCCGAGCGGACGCACCGAGCGGACCGCGGCCGCGAACGCGTCCGCGGGGATCGCGGACCCGGCGTGCGGCACCTCCGGGGTCGCGAACGCGTGCAGCAGCGGCAGGACCGAGCGTGCACGGTCCTCGTCCGGCAGCGCCTCGAGTGCGGACCGGAAGCGCTCGACCCACTCGGCGTGGTCCGCGACCCGCTCGATCGCGTACCCGTCCTCGACCAGCCAGTCGACGAAGGTGTCCAGCGAGACGCCGTCGTCGTGCGGGTTGACGACGTTGAACGTCCGGTGGCCGTCGACCACCGACGCGCCGATGGCGTCGATCGCGGCGGCCGTGAAGTCGGCGGGCAGGCCGTCGTAGTGCGAGCGCTGCACCCGGCCGTCCGGGGTCCGCTGCACGAAGGACACGGGTGCCAGCCCGGTCGCGAGCACGCTCCAGACCAGACGGGTGAACACGTCGGGCAGGTTCACCTGGCCGCGCCAGCGCGGGTGCGCCAGCACCATGTCGGAGCGGAACACCGCGACGGGGACGCCGTGCTGCTCGTGCGCCTCGCGGAGCAGCACCTCGCTCGCCCACTTGCTCGCGCCGTACCCGTTCGCGTACTCGTCGGCGATCGTCCACTCGGGGATCGTCGCCCGGAGGTCCGCCCGCTCGTCGAGTGCCGCGGGGGCGCCGGGGGCGACGTCCTCGGTCGCGCTCGGGCGGGCTCCACCGGCGACGGCGACGCTCGACACGAAGGTGACGGGGACGCTCCCGGCGGCGATCGCGAGCCGGACGACCTCGGCGGTCCCGACGACGTTGGGCCCGAACAGCGCGGTGTACGGCAGGACGTGGTTCACCAGGGCGGCGGCGTGCGTGACGAGGTCGACCCGCGCGGCGAGGTCCTCCCACCGCGGTTCCTCGAGGCCGAGCAGGTGCTCGCTGACGTCCCCGGCGACCACCTCGAGCGACCCCGAGAGCTCGGCGAACCGGTCGGCGAACGCGGGATCGGCCGCGAAGGCGGCGTCCAGTCGACGGCGGGCAGCGGCGTCGTCCGACCCGCGCACGACGCAGACCAGCGTGCCGCCGACCGGTGCGAGCCGCTCGAGCCAGTCCATCGCGGTGAAGCGGCCGAGGTAGCCGTTCGCGCCGGTGAGCAGGACGGTGCGCGGCCCGGCCGAGGTGGGGCGGGGTGCGCGTGCCACCGGCGCGGGGACCGCACCGAGCAGGCGGTCCACCCGCAGGTCCGACGCCCGCAGCACCGTCGGGTCGGCGCCGTGCACGCGGGCGACGGTCGGCCGGTCGTCGGCGGCCGAACGCTCGACGTACGCGGCCACGGCGGCGAGGTCGTTCGTCGGGTCGGTGATGACACCGACGGGCACCTCGGTCTCGAAGACGTCCTCGAGGACGCCGGAGAACGTCAGGGCCGACAGCGAGTCACCGCCGAGGTCCGAGAACCGGGCGGCCGAGGCGGTCTCGGTGCTGACCTCGGCACCGAGCAGGTCACGGGCGGCACGGACGACGGTGTCGACGGTCGGTTCGTCACCCACGTGCTCGCGCAGGGTCGCGACGAGGGTGCCGCTCTGCTGCTCGGCGACCGCGTCGTAGAGCGCGGCGAACCGGTCCCCGTAGCGGGCGGTGACCCGGGGGCGGAGGAGCTTGCGGGCATCGGAGAGCATGCCGTTGTCGACCGTGAAGGGGTCCGGTTCGACGATGATCGCTCGGGGCACCTCGTACGGCGCGAGCCCGTGGGCGCGGGCGGTGCGCTGGAGGGCGGCGAGCAGGTCGCCCTCCGTGGCCTCCGGGTCGACGGGCACGACGACCGCGACGAGGAACGCGTGCCTGCTGTCCCCGTGCAGGGCGATCTGCCGGACCTCCGGCGTCCCACCGAAGGTCGCCTCGAGGGCCGAGACCGCGACGAACTCGCCCTGCGAGAGCTTGATGACGTTGTTCCGGCGGTCGAGGTACTCGTACGTGTCCGGACCGGTCTGCGCCATCACGTCGCCGGTCCGGTAGAACCCGTCCTCGTCGAACACCGCGGCGGTGACGTCCGGGCGGCGGAAGTACCCGGGGATCACCGCGGTGCTCTTCACGAGCAGCTCGCCGCGCGGGTGCGGTCGGTCGGTGGTGCGGTACCCGAGCTCGGGGACGTCCACCAGCTTGTGCTCGGTGACCGGTGGCTGCTGCACCACGCCGTCGCGCAGGATGCTGCCCGCCTCGGTCGAGCCGTACAGGTCGTGCAGCGGGACGCCGAGGCACTCCTCGAGGTACGTGCGGAGCTCGGGCGTGAGCGGGGCGCTGGCGCAGACGGCCTGCCCGACGCGACCACCGAAGGCACGTGTCCGGAGGTCGTCCTGCACCTGAGCACGCACGGCCGGGGCGTCGGTGGCTCCGGCCGCGAGCCGGCGCTGCTCCTCGCGGGCGCCCTCCTGGCGGACCATCTCGGCGATCCGCGGGACGAGCACGAGCTCGGTCGGTGCGTAGACCCGCAGGTCCTCGAACAGGGCCGACAGGTCGGTCGAGGTCGCGAGCGCCACGGTGCCGCCGCGGCCGAGCGTGGCGAGCAGCGCCGCGCGACCGGTCAGGTGGCTCAGCGGGAGGTAGGCGTAGCCGACGGTCACGGCGTCCGGGTGGTCCGGCGGGAGTGCGTGCCAGAGCCGCTCGACCATGGACCGCGTGTACATCGCGCCCTTCGGGGTCCCGGTGCTGCCCGAGGTGTACAGCAGCAGGGCGAGCGGGTCCTCGTCGGGCGCCGGTCGCCACGGGGTCGGCTGGGGCAGGTCGCGGCCCCGTGCCACGAGGTCGGCGAGCGTCGGCAGCGCCGCCGCACCGTCGGTGCCCTCGGCCCCGGTCGCCCCGCCGACCGCACCCGTCGTGTCGAGCAGGACGGTGTGCCCCTCGGCGGCGGCCGCGTCGGTCACCGCCCGGGCCGTCGCGGCCTGGTCGGCGGTGACGCCCAGCCACACCGGCGTCGTCTCGTCGACGATCGCACGGAGCTGCTCGACGGCCGCGCTGGTCTGCAGCGGCACGCTCACCGCGCCGAGCACCGAGCACGCGAGCTCGAGGGTCACGACGTCGGCGCTCGGCGGACCGAGCACCGCGATCCGGTCACCCGGGGCCACGGACCCGCCGAGCACCGCCGCGAGGGCCCGCGCACGGTCCCGGAGCTCCCGGAAGCTCGTGTCGGTGACGACCTCGCCGTCCCGCTGTCGGATCGCCGTTCGGTCGGCGTACCGGTCGAACACCGCCTCGACGGAGGTGTCCTCGTCCTGCTGCACCATGGTGGTTCCCTTCCTCGTTCGTCCGACGCGCCCCCGCGCGCGGCCTCTCAGCGCGCGGCGAGCACGATGCCCGCACGCGCCGTCCCCCGGTCCACTGCCCACCGTCCCGTCGCCGCGAACGCCGGGCCGCGACGCGCGCTCGCCGTGAAGGTCCCGTCCGGGCGCAGCTCCACGTGGGCACCGTCGATGCCGAACCAGCCGTCGTGCGCGGCCGAGCGGGCCTTGGCGACGGCCTCGGCCGCGGCGAGCAGGACGCTGTCCGGACTCTCAACCCCGGTTCGCCGGAGTGCGGCGAGACCCCGTGCGACACGGTCGTCCGAGACGTCGGCGATGCGTCGGAGCACTCCGGGCGGCAGGGGTCGCGCAGGGGTGGCGTCGATGCCGATGCCGGCGTGGTCGTCGCGCCGGGCGACGGCGCAGGCGCGCAGACCGGGGCAGTGGGTGATCGTGCCGACCACGCCCTCGGGCCAGCGGGGAGCCCCGCTCCGACCCACGGGCAGCGCCGTCACCGGGGTGCCGATCGCCGTCAGGGCGCGGCGGGCGAGCAGGCGGCCGGTCCGGAACTCGGCACGCCGCGACGGGACGGCACGGGCGATCGCCACGCGTTCGTCGTCGGCGAGGGGGCCGCTCAGGTCGTGGTCGGCGGCGGCGGTGACCACCGAGGCGGGGAGCAGCCCCACCCAGTCGGTCCCGCCTTGAAGTTGCACATTGCAATCAGACGCCCGGAAGCTCCGAGTCCCCCGGACGGGGCACGTCGCGGAGCGGCCGCGACCGGGTCCGTCAGGCGGGCAGGACCGCGACGACGGCGGAGCGGTCGTTCCAGGTCGCGGTCAGCGTCTCGCCGTCCGGCACGGGCAGCCCGATCACCCGCAGCACGACGAGGTCGCCGTGGTCGGTGCGCACCGTCGTCTCGGTCCCGTCGGTGCTGGCCGTGGCCGACGTCACCGTGGGGGAGTCCGGCGCCGACCCGCTGCCGACCGCCGTGCCCTCCTTGTCGAACCGTCCGGAGCCGTCGGCGCGCTCGAGCTCCGCCTCGTGCCCGCCGGTGGCGATCGCACGACGCAGGACGTCGGCGTACACCGGATCCGCGACGGCGTCGTACACCCAGCGCTGCCCGAGCACGGAGTGGTGCATCTCGCACACCAGGGAGCCCCGGGCGCCGTCGAGCGGAGCGCCGCGGTAGGTCAACGGCGTGTGCAGGAGCCGTCCCTCGGGCGTCCGCACGACGATCTCCTCGACGCCGACCTCGCCCTCGGGGTCGTCGAACCGGAAGCGGGTGACGATCTCGACGGCGGCACCGGCGGTGAGGCCGCTCCACGGCTGCGCTGGCAGCCAGGCGGCGAGGGCCTCGGCCTTGGACGGTCGGAGTTCTGCGCGGTGGATGACGGCCATGCACCGACGCTACCGAGCAGACCTCGGCTTCCACCGTCGGCCCGCCGCACTGCGGTCAGGGCGCGGAGGTCAGTGCACGGAGAAGCCGCCGTCGACCGCGATCGACTGGCCCGTGACGTACGCGGAGCCCGGTCCGGCCAGGAACACCGCCACGGCCGCGAAGTCCGACGGCTCGCCGTTGCGTCCGACGAGCGTGCGCGCGGCGAGCGCCGCGACCCGCTCGGGGTCGGCGGACAGTCGCCTGTTGAGCGCGGTCTGCACGAAGCCGGGGACCAGGACGTTCGAGGTGACCCCGCTGCCCGACCAGGCCTCCGCCTGGGAGCGTGCCAGTGCCTCCAGGCCGGCCTTCGACACCCCGTACGCGCCGCTCGCGGCGAAGGGGCGGTGGGCCTGCTGCGAACTGATGCCGATGATCCGGCCGTACCCGCGTGCGGCCATGCCGGGCGCGAGCCGCTGGCCGAGCACGAAGGGTGCGTCGAGGTTGACGGCCATCGTCGCGTCCCACGTGCCCTCGTCGAGGTCCGGCATCGGCGGCCGCAGGTTGATGCCGGCCGAGTTGACGAGGACGTCCACCTCGCCGACGGCGTCCGCGAGCGCGTGGGCGCCCGCCCGGGTCGACAGGTCCGCGACGACACCGGCGGCCGACCCGCCGTCGGCGGTGATCGTCGCGACGGTCTCGTCGATCGCCTCCCGCGTGCGCGCCGCGACCAGCACGTGGGCGCCCGCGTCCGCGAGGGCGAGCGCGATCGCCCGACCGATGCCGGAGCTGCCCCCGGTGACCAGTGCACGGCGTCCGTCGAGGCCGAAGAGCTGCTCCAGTGCCATCGGGCCAGGCTACCGACGCCCGTACGCTGGGTCGGTGCGCGACGACCTGCTCCCCGTGCTCGCCTGCCCCGTCTGCGCCGAGCCCCTCGCCCGTGTCGACGGCGGGCAGGTCGGCTGCGCCGGCGGCCACCGGTTCGACGAGGCGAAGCAGGGCCACCTCACGCTCCTGCCCGCAAAGCGCCGCGCCCTGACCGCGGACACCCCGGACATGGTCGACGCGCGGATCCGGTTCCTCGGGCGGGGGCACTACGCACCGGTCGAGCGGGCGCTCGCCGCGGTGGTCGCCGCCACGGAGGCGCCGGGCGTCGTCCTCGACGTCGGCTCCGGCCCCGGCACCTACCTCGCGCACGTGCTGGACGCGGACGGACCGGACGAGACTGCGTCGGCCGGGAGGCCCGGCTCGGCCCCGGCAGGCCCCGTCGCTGCCCGCCTCGGGGTCGCGCTGGACCTGTCACCCGTCGCCATCCGGCGGGCGGCACGCGTCCACCCGCGGGCCGGCGCCGTCGTCGGGGACGTGACCGAGCGCCTCCCGGTCGTCGACGACGCGGCGGCCGTCGTGCTGGACGTCTTCGCCCCGCGCAACCAGCGGGAGTACGCGCGGGTGCTCCACCCGGACGGCGTGCTCGTCGTCGTGACGCCACGGACCGGACACCTGGCGGAGCTCGCCGAGGCGACCATCGCGGTCGACCCGGAGAAGGAGCGGCGGCTGCGGGAGTCGCTCGAGCCGACGTTCGCGCTGCAGGGGTCCGAGGACCTCACGTGGACGATGGAGCTGTCCGCGGAGGACGTGCACGACGTGGTGCACATGGGCCCGAGCCACCACCACGTCGATCCGGACCGGGTCTTCGCGCCGACGGCCGTGACGGCTGCCGTGACCGTGAGCACGTGGACGGTCGCCAGGCAGCACTGAGGCGCTGCCGTCGGCCGTCCACGTGCCGGGGTCGGGTGTCAGCCCTGCGGCACCGCCACGTCGAACTGCCACACGACGCCGAACCGGTCGCGCAGCTGCCCGGCGAGCGGGGCCCACGGCGAGGGCGCGAGCGGCTGTCGCACCTCGGCACCCTCGGACAGCGCCTCCCAGGAGCGGGTGACCTCGTCCGCGTCGTCGCCGTGCACGAAGACGTAGCAGGCGTTCGTGCCCTGGTCGTACGGCTGGTCCGGCCAGACGTCGAACGCCATGATCCGGAAGCCGGCCTCGGTGTTGACCTGACCGAACACGATGCGGTCCGCCCAGGCGGGGTCCTGGGACGCGCCCATCTGGCCGTAGGTGGCGGCGGTCACGGTGCCGCCGAACGCGGATGCGTAGTGGTCCAGGGCCTCGCGGGCCTGTCCGTCGAAGTTGAGGTGGGTCGTGGTCTCGATGCTCATGGATCGAGTGTTGCGAGCGTTGCGGTCAGATCGTGACCGCTTCTCCGACGAGGATGGACGACGTGTCCGGACCCTCCTCGCGCATGCTCGCGCTGCTCTCCCTGCTGCAGGTGCACCGGGAGTGGACGGGCGACGAGCTCGCCGGTCGCCTGACCGTGAGTCCGCGCACCCTCCGCCGCGACGTCGACCGCCTCCGGGACCTCGGCTACCGCATCGACTCCGTCCGCGGTCCGGCCGGCGGCTACCGACTCGCCGCCGGATCGGACCTGCCGCCGCTGCTGTTCGACGACGACCAGGCGGTGGCGATCGCCCTCGCCCTCGCGGTGGCGCCGGCATCGGGTGCCGACATCGCCGAGGCCGCCACCCGCGCGCTCGCGACGGTGCGACAGGTCATGCCCGAACGGCTCCGGAACCGGGTGGACCTGGTGGATGCCGTCGTGGGATCGTCCGCCCCGCGGGTCGATCCGGACGTGCTGGTGGCCGTCAGCGAGGCTGTGCAGCGCCACGAGGTGTTCCGGTTCGGGTACGGCACGGACGACCGTCCCCGCAGGGTCGAACCGCACGCGGTGGTCGCCCGGCACGGTCGGTGGTACCTGCTGGCGTGGGAGCCCGAGCACGACGACTGGCGGACCTACCGGGTGGACCGGATCGCCCCGCGGATGCGGACGCGGCTCCCGTTCGTGCAGCGACCCGTACCCGGTGGGGACGTGGCAGCCTTCGTGGCGGCCCGCTTCAAGGGGTCCGACCGCGACGACGCGTGGCCGTGCACGGGGTCGGTCTCGCTGACCGCTGCCGACGCCGCGCGGGTCGCCCCGTTCCTGCCGGAGGGCGCCGTGCTCGAGGATGCCGACGACGACCGTCGACGGCTGACGCTCGGGTCCTGGTCGTGGGACGGTCTCGCCGGCGCGATCGCCGGGCTGACAGTGCCGTTCGTGGTCGAGGGGCCGGAGGAACTCCGCGCCGCTGTCGACGCGCTCGCCACCCGACTGCGCCGATCGTTCAGGGACTGACCGGACCGTCCTCCCTCAGGCGTCGGCTCCAGATCGGCTCGTCGAGCCAGGCGGGGACGAGACCCATCGAACCGACGTCGATCCCGTCGACCGCCGGGAACGCGGACAGGAGTTCTGCGGTACGGACCTGCCAGTCGACGTTCGACGGCACGGAATCGAGCAGGTACGCCAGGACTGCCAGGACCTCGTACACGCCGAAGCGTTTCGGTGCCCGGCCGACCACGAGATGTGCGAGCGCTGGGACCTGCTCTGCGCTCGCCCGCTTCGGTGCGGTGACGAGCTTGCGGTTGAAGAGTCGCGAATGGTGGGCCGCGACGTTGCGGACGTAGTTGACCGAGGCGAGCCAACTCCGCATCAGCTGCTTCGTCGGGACGGCGAAGGATGCAGCGACCTCCGTCGCGAGGTCGTTCCGCAGTCCTCCGTACAGGCGTGACACCTGACCGAGCTCGAGCAGCTCGACGATCACCCAGATGGGCATCCGACCGTCGTAGTGTTCGCGGAAGTGCGCGACGAACGACTCGTCCGACCGGGTCTTCCGGTCCTCCAGGCGGTCGAGCCACCGAGCGTGCTCGCTCCTCGGGTCGTCCCCGTTCCGCGGTGCGCAGAAGGCCGTGTTGAAGATCGCTGGATCTTCGTGGGCGAACGGAGACACCGCCCCGAGGACGTGTGCAAGACACGTCCGGAAGGCGACCTCGAAGCGCTCGACCGCCTCGAGGACGAGCAGGCGCAGTGACCGATCGAAGGTGAGCAGCTCGCAGGCTGCGTCCAGGTCGGCACCGGGACGGTACTGCTCGAGCACGACGGTGGTGTGGCGTCCGCTCTCGTCGATCTCCGTTCCGGAGACACGGAACGGGTGGAGGTAGCCGCTCAGGCGGTAGTAGCCGCTCTCGCGAAGCGCTGCTGCCGCGCGGTCGTGGTCCTCGATGGACAGACCCCGCTCGCGCAGCAACGCGATCTGCTCGTCGATCGACAGCCACGGTTTCGCGTACGACACCTCGTCCTCCCACCCCGAGACGAGAAAATCGGCCCGAGCCGTGAGGCGAGCGGGCCGATCGTGATGCTCCGAGGATAGCCGAGCCGTCCACGGCGGGCAACGGTGAAGCTCCCTCGTGCCCTGCGCGTTAGGGCGGTGCACGCGTCCGTCAGGACGGCGTGAGGATTCCGTGAGGACCGGCCTGGAGGCACACGGCCGGAACCAGCATCGGTACCGCACCACACGTGGTGCGGTCCGCGCCGCCCGGCGTCGGACCCGCAGCAACCAACGGAGTCCTTCGTGTTCGACGTCTTCGTCGTCGCCGGTGTCCTCGCCGTGTTCGGTGTCGTGGCACTCATCGCCAAGGGGGTGGAGCGGCTGTGATCGTCGTCACCATCGCCGCCGCCGTCCTCGGCATCGCCTCGGTCGTCTACCTCGTGTGGGCGCTCGTGCACCCGGAGCGGTTCTGATGAGCGCTGCCGACACCTGGGCCGGGATCGCCCAGGTCGCCACCCTCGTCCTGCTCCTCGTGGTCGCGTACCGCCCGGTCGGTGACTGGATGGCGCGTGTCTACACGCCCACGGAGCACGCCCGCATCGAGCGCGGCGTCTACCGCGTGATCGGTGTGGACCCCGACGCCGAGCAGTCCTGGCCCGCGTACCTACGCGGCGTGCTGCTCTTCAGCGCCGTCGGCGTGCTGCTCGTCTACCTGCTGCAGCGCATCCAGGTCGTGCTGCCCGGTGACCTCGGGCTGCCGAACGTCGGCCCGTCGCTCGCGTTCAACACCGCCGCGTCCTTCGTCGCGAACACCAACTGGCAGTCGTACTCGCCCGAGGCCACCGTGGGGTACTCCGTGCAGATGGCAGGGCTCGCGGTGCAGAACTTCCTGTCCGCCGCGGTCGGGCTCGCGGTCGCCGTGGCCCTGGTGCGCGGGTTCGCACGGCGGAGGAGCGGCACGCTCGGCAACGTCTGGGTCGACGTCGTCCGCGGCACCGGCCGGCTCCTGCTCCCCGGGGCGTTCGTCTTCGCGATCGTCCTGGTCGCCGGCGGCGTCGTGCAGTCGTGGGGCAGCGGCACGGACATCACCACGCTCGCAGGCGGCACCCAGCACATCCCCGACGGCTTCGTCGCGTCGCAGGAGGCGATCAAGGAGCTCGGCACGAACGGCGGCGGCTACTTCAACGCGAACTCGGCGCACCCGTTCGAGAACCCGCAGGCGTGGACGAACCTCGTCGAGGTCTTCCTCATGCTCGTCATCCCGTTCTCGCTGCCCCGCACGTTCGGGCGGCTCGTCGGTGACGACCGCCAGGGGTACGCGATCCTCGCCGTGATGGGCGCGATCTTCCTCGTGTCGCTCTCGGTGATGTCGATCGCCGAGCTCGCGGGCGGCGGCAGCGCCACGCAGGCGGCCGGTGCGGCGATGGAGGGCAAGGAGATGCGCTTCGGCATCCTCGGCACGACGCTCTTCGGCACGACCTCGACCGCCACGTCGACGGGCGCCGTGAACGGCATGTTCGACAGCTTCACGCCGATCGGCGGGATGATGGCGCTCCTCAACATGATGCTCGGCGAGATCAGCCCCGGCGGCGTCGGCTCCGGCCTGTACGGCATGCTCGTGCTCGCCGTGATCACGGTGTTCATCGGCGGACTGCTCGTCGGCCGGACCCCGGAGTACCTCGGCAAGAAGATCCGCGCCCGTGAGATGACCTTCGCGGCGCTGTACATCCTCGTCACGCCGACCCTGGTGCTGCTCGGCACCGGACTGTCCCTGGTGATCCCGGGTGTCCGTGAGCAGGTCCTCGGCACGAGCATCTTCAACCCCGGCAACCACGGGCTGTCCGAGCTGCTCTACGCCTTCACCTCCGGCGCGAACAACAACGGCTCGGCGTTCGGCGGTCTCACCGCGAACACCACGTGGATGAACTCGGCGCTCGGCGTCGTGATGCTGCTCGGCCGGTTCATCCCGATCGCGCTCGTGCTGGCGCTCGCCGGGTCCCTGGCCGCACAGGACAAGGTGCCCGCGACCGTCGGCACCCTGCCGACGCACCGGCCGCTGTTCATCGGCCTGCTCGGTGCCGTCGCCGTGATCGTCACCGCACTCACCTACTTCCCCGTGCTCGCCCTGGGCCCGCTCGCGGAGGCCCTCTCCTGATGGGAACCGAACCCGTGTCCACCCCGACCCCCTCGTCCACCGTGACCAGCGCGCCGGAGGCGAGCAGTGCCTCCCGGTCGGTCACCCGATCGTCCGCGTTCGGCCCCCGTCAACTGGCGGCGGGCCTCCCGGGCGCCCTCCGCAAGCTCGACCCGCGCCTGATGGTGCGCAACCCCGTCATGTTCATCGTCGAGGTCGGCGCCGCGCTCACCACCGTGACCGCGTTCGTCGAGCCGTCGGTGTTCACCGCCGCGATCGCGGTGTGGCTCTGGCTGACCGTCGTCTTCGCGAACCTGGCCGAGGCCGTCGCCGAGGGCAGGGGCAAGGCGCAGGCCGACACCCTGCGGAAGACCCGTTCGACGACCAGCGCCCGCCGGGTGCTGCGATGGGACGCGTCCGACGCCGCCGCGCTGTCGAACGACACCGAGGAGGTCGCCTCGGTGGACCTCGCGAAGGGCGACGTCGTGGTGGTCGTCGCCGGCGAGGTCATCCCCGGCGACGGTGACGTGATCGAGGGCATCGCCAGCGTCGACGAGTCCGCGGTCACGGGCGAGTCGGCGCCCGTCATCCGCGAGTCCGGTGGCGACCGCAGCGCCGTCACCGGTGGGACGCGGGTGCTGTCCGACCGGATCGTCGTGCGCATCACCTCGACGCCCGGCGAGACCTTCATCGACCGGATGATCCGGCTCGTCGAGGGTGCCGCGCGGCAGAAGACGCCGAACGAGATCGCGCTGAACATCCTGCTGGCGTCGCTGTCGATCGTCTTCGTGATCGTCTGCCTGACGATGCAGCCGATCGCCGGTTTGGTCGGCGCGACCGTCAGCGTGCCGGTGCTCATCGCCCTGCTCGTCTGCCTCATCCCGACCACCATCGGCGCGCTGCTCTCGGCGATCGGGATCGCCGGCATGGACCGGCTCGTGCAGCACAACGTGCTCGCGATGTCCGGGCGCGCGGTCGAGGCGGCCGGGGACATCACCACGCTGCTCCTCGACAAGACCGGCACGATCACGTACGGCAACCGGCAGGCATCGCGCGTGGTGCCCGTCCCGGGCGTCACGGTCGCGACGCTCATGGAGGCCGCAGCCCTGTCGAGCGCCGCGGACAGCACGCCGGAGGGCCGCTCCATCGTCACGCTCGCCGAGCAGGACGGCATCACGCCCGGCACCCCGGCGGGTGCGGTCGAGGTGCCCTTCACCGCGCAGACCCGCATGTCCGGGCTCGACCTGGCCGACGGATCGCAGATCCGCAAGGGTGCAGCGGCCGCCGTGCTCGCCTGGGCGGGGTCTGCCGACGCCGCCGTGGTCGCCGCGGTCGACACCGCGGTCGCCGAGATCTCCGACCAGGGCGGGACGCCGCTCGTCGTCGGCCGTCGCTCGGCCTCGGGCGCCGTCGACCTGCTCGGGGTCGTGCACCTGAAGGACGTCGTGAAGGACGGCATGGCCGAGCGCTTCGCGGAGCTGCGGTCGATGGGCATCCGCACGGTGATGATCACCGGCGACAACCCCCGCACCGCGGCCGCGATCGCCGCCGAGGCCGGCGTCGACGACTTCCTCGCCGAGGCCACGCCCGAGGACAAGCTCGCCTACATCCGGAAGGAACAGGAGGGCGGGAACCTCGTTGCGATGACCGGTGACGGCACGAACGACGCCCCCGCCCTGGCGCAGGCCGACGTCGGCGTCGCGATGAACACCGGCACCACCGCTGCGAAGGAGGCCGGCAACATGGTCGACCTCGACTCCGACCCGACGAAGCTCATCGACGTCGTCCGGATCGGCAAGCAGCTGCTCATCACCCGCGGGGCGCTCACCACGTTCTCGATCGCCAACGACGTCGCGAAGTACTTCGCGATCATCCCGGCGATGTTCCAGGCGGCGTTCCCCGGCCTCGCGGCGCTCAACGTCATGGGGCTGCACAGCCCGGCGTCGGCGATCCTGTCGGCCGTCGTGTTCAACGCGCTCGTCATCGTGGCGCTCATCCCGCTGTCGCTGCGGGGTGTGCGCTACCGCGCCGCCTCGGCATCGTCCGTCCTCGGACGCAACCTGCTCGTCTACGGGCTCGGCGGCGTCATCGTCCCCTTCATCGGCATCAAGGCGATCGACCTCGTGGTCGGTCTCATCCCGGGGTTCTAGACCATGGCTTCCTCATCACGCTCCTTCCTCCGTTCCACCGGTGTGGCGATCCGTCTCGCCCTGCTGTCCACCGTCGTCCTCGGCGTCGCCTACCCGCTCGCGGTGTGGGGCGTCGGGCAGGCGGCCTTCCACGACCAGGCGAACGGCTCGATGGTCACCGACTCCTCCGGGAAGGTCGTCGGCTCGTCCCTGATCGGGCAGTCCTTCGCGGGTGCCCAGGCCGACCGCTGGTTCCAGTCGCGTCCGAGTGCCGCGGGCGAGGACGGCTACGACGCGAACGCCTCGTCCGGCTCGAACCTCGGGCCGAACAACCCCGACCTGCTCAAGAGCATCGAGGAGCGGCGGGCCGCCGTGGCGGAGGCCGACGGGGTCAGCGCTGCCGACGTGCCCGCCGACGCGGTCACCGCCTCGGGCTCGGGGCTGGACCCGGACATCAGCCCGGAGTACGCGCTGCAGCAGGTGGCCCGGGTGGCCGACGCCCGGGGTCTGTCGGAGTCGACGGTCCGCACGCTCGTCGAGCAGCACACCGAGTCCCGGCAGGCCGGGTTCCTCGGCGAGCCGGTCGTGAACGTCCTCGAGCTGAACCTGGCCCTGGCCGCCGAACGCTGACGGTCCTGCCTGCCGGTCCAGCCGGTCTGGCTCGGTCCGGCCGTGGCCGGCCCGGTCCGGCCCGAGGGCGGAGCCGCCAGCACAACCGGAAGCACCTCGCGCCGCGGAACCGCGTGGTGTGACGTGCTTCCGGTTGTTCGGCAGCACGTCGCACCACGCACCACCACCACACCGAACCGAACCGAACCGAACCGCGGGAGGATGAGCACGTGAAGCGCGGGAAACTCCGGGTGCTGCTCGGCGCCGCTCCGGGTGTCGGCAAGACGTACACGATGCTCGAGGAGGGCCACCGGCTGCGTGCCGAGGGCCGGGACGTCGTCGTCGCCGTCGTCGAGACCCACGAGCGAGCCGCCACCGCAGCCCTGGTCGACGGTCTCGAGCTCGTGCCCCGCCGCGTCGTCGAGCACCGCGGCGTCGCACTCGACGACATGGACCTCGACGCGGTCGTGGCACGGGCACCCGACGTCGCCCTCGTCGACGAACTCGCGCACACGAACGCCCCGGGCAGCCCGAACGAGAAGCGCTGGCAGGACGTCGAGGAGCTCCTCGCCGCCGGCATCAGCGTCATCTCGACCGTGAACATCCAGCACATGCAGTCCCTCGGCGACGTCGTCCGCGAGATCACCGGCACGGTGCAGCGCGAGACCGTCCCCGACACCGTGGTCCGCGCCGCCGACCAGATCGAGGTCGTCGACCTGTCGCCGGCGTCCCTGCGCGAACGGCTCTCGGACGGGCTGGTCTACCCGGCCGCTCGCATCGACGCGGCGCTCTCGAACTACTTCCGCCTCGGCAACCTCACCGCGCTCCGCGAGATCGCCCTGCTCTGGCTCGCCGACGAGGTCGACGACGCGCTCAAGGCCTACCGCGCCGAGCACGGCATCGACCACCGGTGGGAGACCCGGGAGCGCGTGCTCGTCGCGTTGACCGGCGGTCCCGAGGGTGAGACCCTGCTGCGCCGCGGTGCCCGCATCGCCGCCCGCAGTGCCGGTGGAGAGCTCGCGGCCGTGCACGTCACGACGAACGACGGGCTGCGCGAGCGCCACCCCGGCGCGCTCGGCAAGCAGCGCGCCCTGCTCGAGCAGCTCGGCGGGACGTACCACCAGGTGGTCGGCGACGACGTGCCGAGCACCCTCGTGCGCTTCGCGAAGTCGGTCGACGCGACCCAGATCGTGATCGGCGTCAGCCGTCGCAGCCGCCTCGCCGCCGCACTGACCGGGCCGGGCATCGGCAACACGGTGGTCCGTGAGTCCGGCGACATCGACGTGCACGTCGTCACGCACGAGCGCGCCGGCGGCGGGTTCGCCCTGCCGAAGCTCGGCGGCAGCCTCTCGCGCGGCCGGATCGCCGCGGCGTTCGCGGTCTCGCTGCTGCTCGGCCCGCTGCTGACCTGGCTGCTGTCGCTCGGCAGCGACCCCGACTCGATCACGGTCGACGTGCTGTCGTACCAACTGCTCGTGCTCGTCGTCGCCCTGACCGGCGGGATGTGGCCGGCGGTCTTCACCGCGGTGCTCTCCGGCCTGAGCCTCGACTACTTCTTCGTGCAACCCCTCTACATGGTCACCGTCCAGCAACCGTGGCACCTGGTGGCCCTCGTGATGTACGTGATCAGTGCCGTCCTGGTCAGCTTCGTGGTCGACCGGTCCGCCCGCCGCAGTCGAGCCGCCCGTCGCGCGGCGGCCGAGTCCGGGCTGCTCGTCGGGATCGCCGGCAGCGTCCTCCGCGGCGACGACGCCCTGCAGGCGCTGCTCGACCGCACCCGCGAGGCGTTCGGGTTCACCGGCGTGCGGATCCGGCAGGGCGACGAGGTCCCGGCCACGTCGGGGACGTTCGCCGACGGGCCGGACGCGACCACGAGCCTCCCGTCCGGTGCCGTCCTGGAGTTCTCCGGCGCTCCCGACGACCCGACCCAGCGCCGGCTGCTGCGCGTCGTCGAGCAGCAGCTCGACGCCGCGGTCGAGCACCGCCGACTCACCCGCACCGCGGTCGACGCCGAGCGGATCGCGGCGGCCGACCGGGTACGGAGCGCCATCCTCGCGGCCGTCGGCCACGACGTGCGCCGGCCGATCGCGGCGGCCTCCGCCGCCGTGCAGACGTTGCGGGCGTCCGACATCCAGCTGTCGGCACCCGACCGGGAGGCACTGCTCGCCACCGCCGACGAGAGCCTCGGTCAGCTGGCGGTCCTGCTGGCCGACCTGCTCGACGTCAGCCGGGTCCAGGCCGGGGTGCTCGCCGTCACCCCGCTGCCCACCGCGCTCGAGACGGTCGTCGCCCCCGCGCTCGACGAGCTCGAACTCGGGCCGGACGACGTCGACCTCGACCTGCCCGCCGACCTGCCGCCGGTCCTCGCCGACCCGGTGCTCCTGCAGCGCGTCGTCGTCAACCTGCTCGCGAACGCGCAGCGCTACGCGCCGGAGGGCACCCGGGTCCGGGTCGCCGCCAGCGCCTTCGGCGGCGGGGTCGAGCTGCGTGTCGCCGACCACGGACCCGGCATCCCCGAGGACCGCCGCGGCGAGGTGTTCCAGCCCTTCCAGCGGCTCGGGGACACCGACAACGAGACCGGCCTCGGCCTCGGGCTGGCCCTCGCCCGCGGGTTCACCGAGGGCATGGGCGGCACCATCGAGGTCGACGACACCCCGGGCGGCGGGCTCACCGTCGTCGTGCGGCTGCCGATCGCCGGACACCTGGGAGTGGATGTCAAGTGAGCACGAAGGTCCTCATCGCCGACGACGACGCACAGCTCGTCCGCGCCCTGTCCGTCACGCTCGCCGCGCGCGGGTACGACGTCGCCACCGCCCGTGACGGTCGGGCCGCCATCGACGCCGTGATCACCGAGCGCCCCGACATCGTCATGCTCGACCTCGGCATGCCCCGACTCGACGGCATCGGGGTGCTCGAGGGCATCCGTGCGTGGTCGCAGGTGCCGGTGCTCGTGCTCTCCGGGCGGACCGACTCGTCGGACAAGGTCGACGCGCTCGACGCCGGAGCGGACGACTACGTGACGAAGCCGTTCCAGATGGACGAGCTGCTCGCCCGACTCCGAGCCCTCGGACGGCGGCAGGCGACGGCCGCGGCGACCGCGGGGGTCACGCCGACGGTGACGATCGGCGACCTGGTCGTCGACCTCGTCGCGAAGCAGGTCACCCCGCCGACCGGCCCCGCGATCCGGCTCACCCCGACCGAGTGGCGGCTGCTCGAGGTCCTCGTCACGAACCCCGGGCGGCTGATGACCCGCGAGATGCTCCTGACCGAGGTCTGGGGTCCGACGCACGGCAACGACTCCGGCTACCTACGGCTCTACATGGCGCAGCTGCGGCGGAAGCTCGAGCCCGAGCCGTCGCACCCGCGGTTCCTCGTGACCGAGTCGGGCATGGGGTACCGGTTCGACCCGAGCGGGGCCTGAGCCCTCCCTTCAGCGCCGGTTCAGGCCGCGCCGCCATGCTCGGACGATGCGTGTGCTGGTCGTCGACGACGAGGTGCGGCTCGCGGACGGCATCCGCGCCGGGCTGCAGGCCGAGGGCTTCGCCGTCGACGTCGCGCACGACGGGGTCGACGGGCTCTGGTACGCCCGTGAGCACCCGTACGACGCCATCGTCCTCGACCTGATGATGCCGGGCATGAGCGGCTGGAAGGTGTGCGAGACGCTCCGCGCCGAGCAGGACTGGACCCCCGTGCTCATGCTGACCGCGAAGGACGGTGAGTGGGACCAGGTCGACGCCCTCGACGCCGGTGCCGACGACTACGTGACCAAGCCGTTCTCGTTCCCGGTGCTCGTCGCGCGTCTCCGTGCGCTCGTCCGCAGGGGGTCCCGGGAACGACCCACGGTCCTCCGGGCCGGCGACCTGCGTCTCGACCCGGCGGAGCGACGGGTGTGGCGGGGCGAGGAGCTGCTCGACCTGACGAGCCGGGAGTTCACGGTCCTCGAGTACCTCATGCGGCACGCGGGTCAGGTGCTGTCGAAGCGCGACGTCATCGCGAACGTCTGGGACGACGACTTCGCGGGCGACCCGAACATCGTCGAGGTGTACGTCGGGCACCTGCGCCGGAAGGTCGACCGGCCGTTCGGCCGGACCGCGATCGAGACCGTCCGCGGGGCCGGCTACCGCCTGGACGCCGACGGTGGCTGACCGGTCGCGGCGGGTCCGACGGCCGCGCAGCATCCGTGCACGCGCGACGGGAGGCGCGGCGGTCGTCGTCCTCGTCGCGCTCGTGATCGGGGCGGTCGCCTTCGTCTGGGTCCTCCGGAGCTCGCTGTCCGACGGCGTCCGGTCGTCGGCCGAGCAGACGCTCGACGGCCTCTCCGCACGGGTGGAGGCGGACGGTGTCGCCGCCGTCGAGGCCGAGGGCGACGACGTGCTCGCCCAGCTGCAGGACGGCACCGGCCGGGTGCTCGCGCGGGCCGAGGACAGTCCCGACGCGGCCCTCTCCGGCGCCGAGGAGTCCCGGTACCGGCACGACGGCGAGCGCTGGTCCCTCGTGTCCGACGACGTCGAGCTGCCGGACGGCACCGAGGGCGTGCTCGTCGTCGGGCTGCCGCTCGAGGACGCCGACGCCGCCGTGCGGACCGTGTCCGTGCTGCTCGTCGTCGCCGTCCCGGTCGTCGTGGCCCTCATGTCGCTCGTGACGTGGTTCGTCGTCGGTCGAGCGCTCCGTCCGGTCGACCGGATGCGCCGCGAGGTCGACGACGTCGAAGGCACGAACCTGCACGCGCGCGTGGCGGAACCGGGCTCGGGGGACGAGGTCGACCGTCTCGCCGTCACGATGAACCGGATGCTCGCGCGGCTCGAGGCGTCGCAGCAGGCCCAGCAGCGCTTCGTCTCGGATGCGTCGCACGAGCTGCGGTCCCCGCTCGCGACGATCCGGCAGCACGCCGAGGTCGCCCGGGCGCACCCCGACGTCACCGGGACGGCCGAGCTGGCCGCGGTCGTCCTCGACGAGGGTGCCCGTCTGCAGGACCTCGTCGAGTCGCTCCTCCTGCTCACCCGTGTCGACGAGCGGGGCCGTACCCGTGACCGGGCGGTGGACCTCGACGACCTCGTGTTCGCGGAGGGGTCGCGGTCCGCGGGGGCCGGGGTCGTCCGCGTGGACGTGTCCGGTGTCGCTCCCGCGCGGGTCGGCGGGGACGACCGGCTGCTCGCCCGGGCGGTGCGGAACCTCGTCGACAACGCCGTCCGGCACGCCGTGAGCACCGTGACGGTCACGCTCGTCGGGACCGGCGACGACGCGGTCCTCACCGTCGACGACGACGGGCGGGGGATCCCGGAGCAGGACCGGCAGCGCGTGTTCGACCGCTTCGTGCGGCTCGACGAGGGCCGTGCCCGGGACGCGGGTGGGTCGGGGCTGGGGCTCGCGATCGTCGACGCCGTCGTCCGGGCGCACGGCGGCAGCACCGCGATCTCGACGGCCCCGGCGGGCGGAGCCCGGTTCACGGTCCGGCTCCCGCTGCTGCACGACTGATGCGCTGCCCGAGGGGCGTTCCGGACGCCCCCGGCGTCACCCCAGGTGGCTTCAGGCCTGCTTCAGTGCCCGTTCCGCAGGCTTGCCGCATGCAGACCACGACGAAGACCACCGCCCGCCGCATCGCCCTCCTCTCCGCGCTCCCGCTCGTCGGGGCGCTGGCGCTCGCCGGCTGCGCCGGTGACGACGACCGCGACGACACGGCCGCCCCGGCTGCCTCGGCACCCTCCGTGACGGCGACCGACGGCAGCGCGAGCGGCAGCACGGGCAGCGGCCGCACGGGCAGCGGTTCCGACGCCGCCGGGAACGACGCCCTCGGAGCCGCTGCGGAGACCGCACGGGAGGCCGTCGGCTCGGGTACCGTCACCTCGATCGAGCAGGAGGCCGGCGGTACCTCGTGGGAGGTGCTCGTCGTGACCGCGGACGGCAACGAGCAGGAGGTCCACGTGGCCGCCGACGGGGAGCGCACCACCGCCGGTCCGACGGAGGACACCACGGACGCCGAGGACGTCGCGGAGAACCAGCGGTTCGTCGACGCCGCAGACCTGTCCGTCGAGCAGGCAGCATCCACGCTCGTCGAGACGGTGCCCGGCACGGTCACCGAGCTCGGACTCGACGACCACGCCGGCACGGTCGTCTGGGAGGGTGACGTCCGCGACGACGCCGGGACGAAGCACAGCATCCGGATCGACGCCGGCAGCGGCGAGGTCGTCACGAACACGGTCGACACCGACGACTGACCCGCAGAAGGGCGCCGACGCCCGGGTGGCGGGGCACTGGCGGGTGCGTGTCGTGTCCGTGTCGTGGTGCTGTCGCCCCGGGCGTTCCTAGGCTCGGCACCATGAACGAGATGCGGATCGCCACCCTCCGACGTGAGCGCGGCTGGACCCAGGAACGGCTGGCCGAGGCGAGCGGCGTGGCCGTCCGGACCGTGCAACGACTCGAGGGCGGGAACGACGCGAGCCTCGAGACCCTGTCCGCGATCGCCCGGGCGCTCGAGGTCCCGGTGCGGGAGCTCTTCGCGCAGGACGACCCCGCGGAGCTGGAGCCGGGCGTGCGCGGGCTCGACGAGCGGACCGAGGCCGCCGCGGCTGCAGCTGCGTCGGAGCAGGCCGCGCGTGACCGGTTCGTCGGCGGGTTCTGGTCGCTGTACTCCGCGGTCGGGATCGCCTTCGGGATCGTCACGGTCCTGCTCCTCGTCCTGCACGTGTGGTCCCCGCTGGTGTTCCTGCTCGTCGGGGCGTACTGGGCGGTCGGGCGGTTGGCCGGACGGTTCCTGCTCGACTCGGTGCTCGGCCCCTGGCTCGACCGGCGCTGGCCGCTGTCGTCGGCGACCGACGTGCCGGTCCGTGCCGCTCGCTGAGCCGACGCCGGTCCGCGTCGGGCCGGACGACGTCGACGAGGTGCACGCCTTCCTGTCGGCGTGCGACCTGACGGTCGCGGGGCTGTCGGACCCGGGCGTCCGGCTCTGGGCGCTCCGTGGTCCGGGCGGCGCCGTCGTCGGTACCACCGGGTACGAGACCGGGCCGGACGGGAGGCACGCCCTCCTCCGCAGCGTCGCCGTCGGACCGGCGCTGCGCGGCTCGGGTCGCGGTGCGGCGCTCGCTCGGTTCGCGATGGCGGAGGCGACGGCGGGCGGGGCGCGACGGGCGTGGTTGTTCAGTCGGCGGTCCGGGCCGTTCTGGCAGGGCCTCGGCTTCGCGCCGGCCGATCGCGCGGAGCTCGCGACCGTGCTCGCCGGCACGACGCAGGTCGAGCTGTTCCGCGCGACCGGGCAGCTCGGGGACGAGGTCGCGTGGAGCCGGCTGCTGGTCCCGCCCGTACCGGTCCCTTAGGGGCGTCCAAGGCTGCGCCGACGATCCGCGCACGTCGGGATCGCACGCTCGGGGGCATGACCCAGACGATCCCCGCCGAGCGCCCGCGCCTGCTCCCGCCACCCATCCGTCCGCACGGCGTCCGCGACCGCCTGGTCGGTCTCGTCCGCGGCCGTGCGGACACCGCGCGGTGGGAGCGCCCCGCGTTCCTCGGGCTGCTGCTGGTGACCGCTGTCCTCTACGTCGTGAACCTCGGCGTGAACGGCTGGGCGAACGCGTTCTACTCGGCAGCGGTGCAGGCGGGGAGCCAGAGCTGGGAGGCGTTCTTCTACGGCTCCTCCGACGCAGCGAACGCGATCACGGTCGACAAGCCGCCGGCGTTCCTCTGGGTGATCGGCATCTCCGTCCGGTTGTTCGGGCTGAACTCGTGGTCGATCCTCGTGCCGCAGGCGTTGATGGGCGTCGCGTCGGTGGCGGTCCTGTACCGGATCGTCCGGCGCCGGTTCCCGGCCGGTGCCGCCCTGACCGCGGGTGCGGGCCTGGCCACGACCCCGGTCGCGACCCTCATGTTCCGCTACGACAACCCGGACGCCCTGCTCGTGCTGCTCACCGTCGGGGCGATCGCCCTGACGCTGCGCGGGGTCGAGTCCGGGCGGATGCGGTGGGTCGTCTGGGCCGGCGTGCTCGTCGGGCTCGGCTTCCTGACGAAGCAGCTGCAGGCGTTCCTCGTGCTGCCGCCCCTGGTCGGGGTGTACCTCCTCGCGTCGCCCCGCCCGGTGCTCCGGCGGATCGGGCACCTGTCCGCGGCGGCGCTCGCCGTGGTGGTGTCCGCCGGGTGGTGGGTCGCGATCGTCGAACTCGTGCCGGCCTCGGCTCGGCCGTACGTCGGCGGGTCGCAGACGAACAGCTTCCTCGAGCTGACCTTCGGCTACAACGGGCTCGGCCGGGTCACGGGCGACGAGACGGGGAGCGTCGTGCCCGGTGGGACGACCGGGGCGGGGTCGTGGGGCTCGACCGGCCTGACCCGGCTGTTCGGCTCGGAGTTCGGCACGCAGGTGACCTGGCTGCTGCCGACCGCGCTCGTGCTGCTCGTCGTGTCCCTCGTCGCGATCGGGGTCCGTCGCCGCCGTGACCCGCGGCTCGCGACCGTGCTGGTGCTCGGCGGCTCGTTGCTCGTCACCGGGCTGGTCTTCAGCTTCATGGGCGGGATCTTCCACCCGTACTACACGGTGGCGCTCGCGCCGTACATCGCGGGCGTGGTCGGCATCGGCGCCGGGCTCCTGTGGGAGCGCCGCACGTTCCTCGCCTGGCGCATCGTCGCCGCCGGCGTCGTCGCCCTCTCCGGAGCGTGGTCGTCCGCGCTGCTGTCCCAGGCGTCGTCGTGGCAACCGTGGATCCGGTGGGTGGTCCTCGTCGTGGCCGTCGTCGGGACCGTCCTCGTCCTGCTGCCGCCGCGCGGTCGGGGCCTCGCGGGGGCGACGGTGGCGACCGTGCTCGTCGCCGCGCTGCTCGGGCCGACGGCGTTCTCGGTGCAGACCACCACGGTCGGGCACACGGGTGCGCTCCCGTCGGCCGGGCCGAGCGTCACGACGAGCGGGTTCGGCGGGGGTCGCGGCGGCGCGCGCGGTGGTCAGGGTGGTCCCGGCGGCCAGGGAGCGCCCGGCGGCCAGGGAGCGCGCGGCGGTCAGGGCGGCCCCGGCGGAGCACCGGGCGGCCAGACCGGCCAGAACGGGACCGGCCAGAACCCGACCGGACAGAACGCGACCGGCCAGAACGGGACCGGCCAGAACGGGACGCGCCAGAACGCGAACGGCCCGGGGACCGCGGGCGGCACCGACGGCCGCACGAACGCCCCCGGCGGTGGCACGAACCTGCTCGGCGGTTCGACCGAGGTGTCCGACGAGGTCGTCGCCGCGCTGTCCGCGGACGCCGACGAGTACACCTGGGCTGCCGCGACCGTCGGGTCGAACAGCGCCGCCGCGTACCAGCTCGCGACGGGCGACCCCGTGATGGCGATCGGCGGCTACAACGGCACCGACCCGGCCCCGACCCTGGCGGAGTTCCGGGCTCTCGTCACCGCGGGGAAGGTGCACTGGTTCGTCGGTGGCAGCACCAGCACCAGCACCAGCAGCAGCAGCAGCGGGAGCGATGCCGCAGCCGAGATCGCCGAGTGGGTCGCCGCGCACTACGAGCCGACGACGGTCGACGGCGTGACGATGTACGACCTCACGCCGGCGTCCTGACCACGGACACCGCCGGTACCGCCCGCGTCCCCCGGACACGAGCGGGCGGTACCGTCGATCCGTGACGATCGAGCTGCGCCGGGTGACCGCCGAGGACTGGGCCGTCTGGCGCCCGGTCCGCCTCGCCGCCCTCACCGACGCGCCGCAGGCGTTCGGCTCCCGCCTCGAGGACTGGCAGGACGCTCCGGAACACCGCTGGCGCACCCGGTTGTCGCTGCCGGGCGCGGTCGACCTGCTCGCGGTCGAGGAGGGCGACACCGTCGGGATGGCGAGCGGGGTCCCCGACCCGGACGACCCCGCGCTGGCCGAGCTGATCTCGATGTGGGTCGCGCCGCGCGCCCGCGGTCGGGGGCTCGTCGCACGCCTCGTCGACGAGGTCGCCCGCGTGCTCGTCGCGCAGGGGACCGAACACCTCGAGCTCTCGGTGATGCCGGACAACGACCGCGCACGCCGGGCGTACGAGCGCATCGGGTTCAGCGCGACGGACACCCCCGGTGACCGGCTTCCGGACGGCCGGACCGAGACCGTGATGTGCCGCGACCTCAGCGCCGAGCGCACGCTCCTCGCGTACGAGCGCGGCGCCGACCGCTGGACGGAACGGACCGACGACCACCGCGCGGGACTCGTCGACGACCTGCTCGGCCTCGTGCCCGGCGGCGCCCACGTCCTGGAACTCGGCTCCGGCCCAGGTCGGGACGCGGACGCGCTCGAGGCAGCGGGCCTCCGTGTCGACCGGACCGACGGCACCACGGCGTTCGTCGACCGGCTCCGCGCCGCCGGCCACGAGGCCCGCGTGCTCGACGTCCGCCGCGACGGCTGGGGCGGCCCGTACGACGCCGTCGTCGCGAACGCGGTCCTCCTGCACGTCGCGCGGTCGGACACCCCCGCCGTGCTCGAGCGCGCGCGCCGGGCGGTCCGCCCCGGTGGCGTCCTCGCGGCGACGGTGAAGCGGGGCGACGGTGACGGCCAGGGTGACGGCTGGAGCGACCGGAAGCTCGACGACCCCCGCTGGTTCACCTACTGGGACGAGGACGCCCTCGCGGCAGCCGTCACGACCGCCGGGTGGCACGACGTCCGGGTCCGTGAGACCACCCGCCCCGGCGCCGAGGAGCGCTGGCTGACCGTGACGGCCCGTCGGCCCGAGGAGGACCAGCCCGACGAGGACCGGCCCGACGAGGAGGACCGACCGTGAACCGAGCACTCCGCTGGACCGCCTGGGTCGTCACCGTGGTGGTGCTGCTCGCGGTGGTCTTCCTCGTGTACGCGAACACCGTCATGCAGGGCACCAGGAGCGCTGCGCTGCAGGTCTGGCGGGACGACCGTGTGGCCGTGCGCGACGTGGGCGACAGCGTCGTGATGACCCCGACGGGCAGCGACGACGGCAAGGGCATCGTCTTCATCCCGGGCGCGAAGGTCGACCCCTTCGCGTACCTGGCGACCTTCCGCCAGGTCGTCGCCTCGGGCACCACCGTCGTCATCACGAAGCCGACGCTGAACCTGGCGTTCTTCGACACCCGCCCGCTGGCGACCTTCGAGGCGCACGCACCCGGTGTCCGCACCTGGGCGGTCGGCGGCCACTCGCTCGGCGGCGTCCGCGCGTGCCAGCTCGCGCAGGACGCGGACGGTCTGCTGCTGCTCGGCAGCTACTGCGCGAACGACATCGCTCGCTCGTACGTCCAGGTCCTCAGCGTCTCCGGCTCCCGCGACGGCCTCTCGACGCCCGACAAGGTCGCCGCCGCCCGCGACGAACTCCCCTCCACGGCGCGGATGGTCGAGATCGAGGGTGCGAACCACGCCGACTTCGGCGCGTACGGCGACCAGCCCGGCGACCGCACGGCGACGATCTCACGCGAGGACGCGCGGGCGCAGATCAGCGCGGCCGTCCAGGACTGGGTGCGCACCCTGGGCTGACGCGACCACGGACAGACCGGAGGCTCGGTGCCAGCCGGCACCGAGCCTCCAGACCGTCGGCTGATCGGGGAGTGATCAGTGGATGCGGCCCGCCTCGTGGTCGCGACCGGTCCGGCGACCCGTCGCGCGGGCGACGACGTACAGCACCACGCCGACGGCCAGCAGCAGGGCGGCGTACAGCCAGACCTGCCCGCTCTGCTGCGTGAGCAGCAGGATGCAGGACGCCACCCCGAGCACCGGCACCCACGTCCACACACGGAAGTGGTCGTGCTCGACCCTGTCCTTCCGCAGCACCAGCACGGCGACGTTCGTGCTGATGAAGACGAACAGCAGCAGGAGCACGACGGTCTCGGCGAGGGTTCCGACGTCACCGACGAGCGTCAGGAGCATCGCGACGACGGTGGTCGCGACGATGGCGACCCACGGGGTCTTCCGGTTCGGTAGGACCTTCGCGAGCAGGGCGGGCAGGAGCCGTTGCTCCGCCATGCCGTACGTGACGCGGCTCGCCATGATCATCGTGAGGAGCGCGCCGTTCGCGACGGCGACCAGGGCGATGAGGCTGAACACCCAATCGGGGATCGGCACGCCGGTCGCCGACACGACGGCCAGCAGGGGGCCGCTCGACCCGGACAGCTCCGAGGCCGGCAGGGCGATCGAGCTCGCGAGCGCGACGAGCACGTAGACGACGCCGGCGGCGGCGAGGGATCCGAACAGCGCGCGGGGGTAGATGCGACGGACGTCGCGGACCTCCTCGGCGATGTTCGCCGAGGTCTCGAAGCCGACGAACGAGTAGTAGGCGACGATCGCGGCGCTCAGGGTCGCGAGTGCGGGGTTCGCCTCGGCGGGGAAGGCGCCGATGCGCGAGACGTCGCCGCCTCCGCCGCCCAGCATGACCGCGACGACCACGATGACGATGACCAGGCCGGAGACCTCGATGATCGTCATGACGACGTTGCTGCGCAGCGAGTCGGAGATGCCCCGGGCGTTCAGGCAGGCGACGAGTGCGAGGAACACGATCGCCGTCGGCACCGGCGGCAGGTCCACGAAGGTGCCGAGGTAGTCGCCCGCGAACGCCAGCGAGAGCCCCGCGGCGCTCGTGACACCGGCGGCGAGCATGCTGAAGCCGACGAGGAACGACACGATCGGCGTCCGGTACGCCCGCTCGGCGAACACCGCGGCGCCACCGGCCTTCGGGTACTTCGTCACGAGTTCGGCGTACGAGCCCGCGGTCAGCAGGGCCAGGAGCAGCGCGAGGACCAGTGGTGCCCAGAGCGCGCCGCCGACGTCCTTCGACAGGGTGCCCATGAGGGCGTAGATGCCGGCGCCGAGCACGTCGCCGAGGATGAAGAGGAACAGGAGCGGGCCGGTGATCGCCTGCTTGAGCTTCGAGCCCGAGCCGTCCTGGGCCGTCGTGGTGGTGCTCATGTGGTGCCTTCCGTCACGCCCAACCTCGACGGGGAGCGGTCCGAGCGCTCCCGGAAGGTCCGCTCGGCGCGGTCGACACGGGTCCTCCCGAGCCTGAGCGTCCGAGCCGGGGCGGTCCTAGACTCGATCGGAGCCGAACCGACCACCGAGACCAGAGGAACTCCGATGACGATGCCGGACCGGCGCACGCCCGCACGACTCGCCGACACGCGGGCACTCCTGTTCGACCTGGACGGCGTGCTGACGCCCACCGCCGACGTGCACATGCGCGCGTGGAGCCGCCTGTTCACGTCGTTCCTGTCCGAGCACGGCGCCGCGCCGTACACGGAGCAGGACTACTTCGACCACATCGACGGCAAGCCCCGCTACGACGGGGTCCGTTCGTTGCTCGCGTCCCGGGGCATCGAGCTCCCGCAGGGCGCGCCGGACGACGCCCCCGGGAGCGACACCGTGTGCGCGCTCGGCAACCGCAAGAACGCCGAGTTCACGGCCGAGCTGACCGAGCACGGCGTCGAGCCGTACCCCGGGTCGCTCCGGTTCCTCGTCGCCGCGATCGCAGCCGGCATGCAGGTCGCCGTCGTGTCGAGCTCGGCGAACGCGACGCAGGTCCTGCGCACGGCGGGGATCCTCGACCACTTCCCGGTGGTCGTCGACGGCCTGGTCGCGCGTCAGGACGGCCTCGCCGGCAAGCCCGCGCCGGACACCTACCTCGACGCCGCCGGGCGCTTCGGGCTGGCCCCGGCCGAGTGCGTCGTCGTCGAGGACGCCACGAGCGGGGTCGAGGCCGGTCGGAACGGCGCCTTCGGGCTCGTCGTCGGCGTCGACCGCGGCGCCGGAGCCGACGCGCTGCGCGAGCACGGCGCGGACGTCGTGGTCCAGGACCTCGCCGAACTCGTCCACCAGCTCCCGGCCCCGCGCACCAGCTAGCCTCCCGTCCCACCGGAACGGCCCCGACGGCGTGGCCAGACCGTCCGACCACCGCACGACTCCTCCCTCCCACGGAGCACACGCCATGAACCCCATCACCTCCGACCCCCTCGACCGCGTCCGCTACCCGGTCGACGAGTGGGCGCTCGTCGAGACCGAGTACGCCCCGGACGAGCAGGGCGTCGCGGAGACGAACTTCGCGGTCGGCAACGGCTACCTCGGCCTGCGCGGCAACCTCGACGAGGGCCGCGGCGGCGTGCAGTACGGCACGTACGTCAACGGCTTCCACGAGACCTGGCCGATCCGGCACGCCGAGGACGCCTTCGGCTTCGCCAAGACCGGGCAGACGATCATCAACGCGCCCGACGCCAAGGTCATCCGGTTGTACGTCGACGACGAGCCGCTGGTCCTGGCCGAGGCCGACATCCTGCGGCACACCCGTCGGCTCGAGTTCCGCGGCGGCTACCTGTACCGCGAGACCGAGTGGTCGACGCCGTCCGGCAAGCGCGTGCTCATCCGTGCCCGTCGACTCGTGTCCTTCACCGACCGGCACCTCGCCGTCATCGACTACGAGGTCACCGTGCTCGACGGGGACGCCTCGATCCTGCTGTCGAGCCAGATCCTCAACCGGCAGGACGTGCAGGACGAGTACCACGCGGGCATGCGGGCTGCGGCGAACGCCTTCGACCCCCGCAAGGCCGAGGCGTTCACCGAGCGGGTGCTCGAGCCGAAGCTCAAGCGCAGCACGGGCGGCCGTTCGCTGCTCGGCTACCAGGCGTCGAGCTCGGGCATGACGATCTGCGTCGGTGTCGAGCACCACCTGGAGACCGAGAACTCGTGGGACGAGGCGTCGTCGATCGAGGACGACCTCGCGAAGCACGTCTACCGCGTGCAGGCCCGCGCCGGGGTGCCGATCCGACTCGTGAAGCACATGGTCTACCACACGTCCCGCGGGGTGCCGGCGCGGGAGCTCGCCGACCGGTGCGAGCGGACGCTCGACCGTGCGCGCGCCGAGACGGTCGAGGAGACCTTCGCCAAGCAGCGCGCGTGGATGGACGACTACTGGACGCGCAGCGACGTCGAGATCCCGGGGCAGCCCGCGATCCAGCAGGCGGTCCGGTGGAACCTGTTCATGCTCGCGCAGGCCACCGCCCGCACCGACGGGCACGGCATCGCGGCGAAGGGCGTCACGGGCTCTGGGTACGGCGGTCACTACTTCTGGGACATGGAGATCTACGTCCTGCCGTTCCTGTCGTACACGGCGCCGATCGTCGCGCGGAACGCGCTGCGCTTCCGCTACAACATGCTCGACGCCGCTCGGTCGCGGGCGCGGGAGCTGAACCAGCGCGGGGCGCTCTTCCCGTGGCGGACGATCAACGGCGAGGAGTCGAGCGCGTACTACGCGGCCGGCACCGCGCAGTACCACATCGATGCGGACATCGCCCATGCGCTCATGCAGTACGTGCGGGCCTCGGGCGACACCGACTTCCTGAAGCGCGGGGCGATCGACATCCTGGTCGAGACCGCCCGCCTGTGGTCCGACCTGGGCTTCTGGCGGTCGAACGGCGACCGGAAGTTCCACATCGACGGGGTCACCGGGCCCGACGAGTACACGACGGTCGTCGACGACAACCTCTACACGAACGTGATGGCGCGGGCCAACCTGTGGTTCGCGGTGAACGCCTGCCGGCAGCTCGCGACCGACGACCCGGAGGAGTACGGCCGCATGGTCCGGCGCACCGGGCTCGTCGACGACGAGGTCACCGAGTGGGAGCACGCCGCCGAGTCGATGGAGATCCCGTTCGACCCGCACCGCGGCATCCACCCGCAGGACGCCCAGTTCCTCGACAAGGAGCTCTGGGACCTCGAGAACACGCCCGAGTCCAAGCGGCCGCTGCTGCTGCACTACCACCCGCTGGTGATCTACCGGTTCCAGGTGCTCAAGCAGGCCGACGTCGTGCTCGCGCTGTTCCTGCAGGGCCACGAGTTCACCGCGGCCGAGAAGCGTCGCGACTTCGACTACTACGACGCCCTGACGACCGGTGACTCGACGCTCTCCGCCGTGGTCCAGTCGATCATGGCGGCCGAGGTCGGGTACCACGACCTGGCGGCGCAGTACTTCCTGACGGCGCTCTACGTCGACCTCGCCGACCTGCACGGCAACACCGCGGACGGCGTGCACATCGCGTCGACGGGCGGCATCTGGGGTGCGCTCGTGAACGGCTTCGGCGGCATGCGCGACCACGGTGGCCGGATGACCTTCAACCCGCGCCTGCCGAAGGACTGGGAGCGCCTGACCTACCGCATCCAGGTGCACGGCTCGCGCGTCCGGGTCGACCTGGAAGAGGACGCGATGACCTTCACGGTGGAGACCGGCGAGGGCTTCACCGCGTGGGTGCACAACCAGCAGTGGGACGTCACCGCGGGGGCGCCGACGGTCGTGCCGCTCGCCCACCACGGGCCGCGGATGAGCGGGCACGCGCCCACCACGAGCGACATCCAGGGCACGCTCCGGGCGGACGGCTCCGTCATCACGGCGTCGATCCCGATGATCTCGCTGGACCGGAACCTCGACCTCGACGAGACCACCGCCTGATCGTCCGGCCGGGAGGCGCGGTGCAGGTCCGCCCCGCGCCGCGCCTCCCGTCGTCTCCGTACCCTCGACGCCGGCACCGGTGCCGCCTCCGTCCCGCCTGCACACGCGCCCAGCCGGGTGCGGGCACCGTGGTCGTCCGTGCCCCCGGGCCGACGGCGTCTCCTGCGGCACGAGCAGTGCATCGAGAGGAGACACACATGGACAAGCGGTTCGAGGGCAAGGTCGCGATCGTCACGGGAGCCGGGTCGGGCATCGGCGAGGCCACCGCGCGGGCGTTCGTCGACGAGGGAGCTGCCGTGCTGCTCGTCGACAGCGTCGAGGACAAGCTCCGTGCCGTCGCCGACAGCCTGCCGACCGGTCGTGCGGTCGCGCTGCAGGCCGACGTGGCCGACCCGGCGGCGTGGGAGACGATCGTGTCCGGCGCGGTGGATCGGTGGGACCGCGTCGACGTGCTCGTGAACAACGCCGGCACCTTCACCTCCGGCGACATCACCGACATCGAGCCCGACGAGTGGCACCGGGTCATCGAGACCGATCTGTCGAGCGTGTTCTACGGCACGCGGGCGGCGCTGCCGTTCCTGCGGGAGACCAAGGGGTCGGTCGTGAACACGTCATCGGTCTCCGGGATGGACGCCGACTGGCGGATGAGCCCGTACAACGCGGCGAAGGGCGGCGTCTCGAACTTCACGAAGGCCGCGGCGCTCGACAACGGGCAGTTCGGTGTCCGGGTGAACGCGGTCGCGCCGGGCCTCATCTGGACGGACATGACCCAGCAGCAGGCCGAGGACGAGGAGCTCCAGCACGCGTTCGCGGAGCGTGTCTCGCTCGGTCGCGGCGGGCGCTCGGAGGAGGTCGCTGCAGCGGTCCTGTTCCTGGCCAGCGACGCTGCGTCCTACATCACGGGAGCGATCCTGCCGGTCGACGGCGGGACGACCGCGAGCAACGGGCAGCCCGCGCAGTCCTGACCGTCCGACGCGCGGCTCAGAGCAGCTTGCGCAGGGTGTTCGTGTTGCGGGTCGTCGTCGTGCGCCGGAAGCGCGCGGCGGCGGCCCGCTTCGCGAACGCGGTGTCGGTGCTCGAGCCCTTCGGGCAGGACCAGTAGACGACACCGTCGCCCCGGGCCACCCGCTCGACACCGTCGTCGAGCGACAGGTCGGCGACCAGGCCGTCGAGGGCGGCGTCGTCGGAGCCGAAGACGACGTGGTCGTGCCGGTCGGGGGCGGAGTCGAACGGGAAGCCGTCGACGACCTCGGCGAGTCGCTCGTGCGGGACGAGGACGATCCGGGCGTCGTACCCGAAGTGGTCCCGCAGGGCCTGCTCGACGGCGGTCTGCACCGCCGTCGCGTCGCCCGGTGCCGTGAACACGACGTTGCCCGAGGCGAGCACCGTCCGCACGTCGGTGTACCCGAGGCCCCCGAACAGCGCCGCGAGCTCGGCGTTCCGGATCGTGATCCCGTTGACGTTCACCCCACGCAGCAGCGCGACCCACCTGGCCATGCCGGAACCGTAGCCTGCCCGGCGGCGGTGGGGCGAGCCTCCCGACTGATCCGCAACGACCATTGCGCAAGAAACGTTGCACAAGACGTGTTGTGCACCTATGGTCGAGCCATGGACGTGCAGCGACTCGACGACGCGGCGCAGATGCGCGCGCTCGCCCACCCGACCCGGCTGCGGCTCGTCGGGCTGCTCCGGACCGGTGGCCCGCAGACCGCGGCGATGCTCGGCGAGCAGGTCGACGAGGCACCGGGGACGATCAGCTACCACTGCAAGCGCCTGGCCGACGCCGGCTTCATCGAGCCCGCACCCGAGCTCGGCACCGACCGACGTGAGCGCTGGTGGCGGGCGGTCGCGCAGCACACGTCGTGGGACCTCGCGGACGGCTTCGACGACCCCGACCGGATGATCGCCGGCACCGCGCTCGACCGGACCGTCGCGCAGGCGTACGCCGACGAGTACACGGCGTTCCTCGACCACGTCCCGGCCTTCGGGCGCGAGTGGGTCGCGGCGTCGAACAGCGGCGACCGGACCCTCCGGCTGACGATCGACGAGCTGCGTGCCCTCGGGTCGGAGCTGCAGGGCGTCCTCGACCGGTGGGAGGCGCGGAGCGCCGAGCACGAACCCGGCGACGGTGCCGAGCGGGTCACCGCGGTCGTCCAGAGCTACCGGTCGGCGCGCCCGTGAACGCGCACTGGCGGCTGCGGTCGCTGCTCGCCGTCCAGGTGGTCTCGCGGACCGGGAACGTCGCGACGACGATCGCGGTGCCGTTCGTGGTGCTCTCCCGCGGCGGGTCGGCGACGGACGTCGGCATCGCGGCCTTCGCGGCGACGATCCCGATCGTGCTCGGCGGGGCCTTCGGCGGCGTGCTCGTCGAGCGCTTCGGGTTCGTCCGGTCGAGCGTGGCGTCCGACCTGGTCAGCGCCGCGACGCTCGTCGCGATCCCGCTCCTGGCGTGGACGGTCGGGCTGCCGGCCTGGGCGCTGCTCGTGCTCGTGTTCCTCGGCGGCCTGTTCGACACCCCGGGGGAGTCGGGCCGGCGGGTGCTCCTGCCGGGACTCGCGACGGCGGCGGGGATCCCGCTCGAGCGTGCCGTGGGCCACTTCGAGGCGTCGGTGCGCTTCTCGGTGCTGCTCGGCGCCCCCGCGGCGGGACTGCTCGTGGGCGCCGTCGGGCCGTTGCCCGCACTGGCCGTGACCGCCGCCGTGTTCGGGGCGGCAGCGGTGCTCGCCGCCGTCACGCTGCGGGGTGTCGTCGTCGCCCCCGCGACCGACGCGGGCGCCGCCGAGCCGTCCGCCGGGTACTGGCGCGACCTCGGCGCCGGGCTGCGCTTCTGCGTGCGCGACCCGCTCTTCCGGCTCGTCATCGCGCTCGTGCTCGTGACGAACCTGCTCGACGCGGCGCGCTCGACAGCGCTGCTCCCGCTCTACGCCGACCGAGTGCTCGACGGCGCGCAGTCGCTCGGGATCGTCAGCGGGACCTTCGGTGGTGCGGCGTTCCTCGGATCCCTCGCGTTCGGGTACGTGGCGCACCGGGTGCCCCGGCGGATCACGTTCGTGGTGTGCTTCGTCCTGGCCGGCGGGCCGTCGCTCGCGGTGCCGGCACTCGGACTCGGGCTGCCGTGGGTGCTCGGCGCGTGCGTGCTGTCGGGCTTCGCGGCGGGCGCGCTCAACCCGATCCTGGGGGCCGTCGAGCTCGAGCGCATCCCGTCGCACATGCGGGCCCGGGTGTTCGGGCTCCTGTCGGCGGGGTCGTGGGCGGGCATCCCGCTCGGCGGACTCTTCGGGGGCATCGCTGCGGACGGCATCGGGGTGACCGCGACGTTCGGCGTCGTGGCGGTCGTCTACACGATCGTCACGCTGTCGCCGCTGCTCGGTGGGTCCTGGCGGCTGATGGAGCGCCCGACGGCGACGGCGCCCGCGGCCGTGCCGCCGACGGTCCCGGTCCCGTAGCCCGGCCGGCCGACCGGTCGGCCGGCCAGCCGGTCGGCCGGCCAGCCGGTCGGCAGCGCTCGCGGGGCGGCCGGCCGCGGCGCTCGCGGCGGCGCGGTCCGTCGTCACGCCGCACCACCGGAAGCACGTCGCACCACGGAGTTCCGTGGTGCGATGTGCTTGCGGTCGTGCGCGAGCGAGTCGAACCAGCGCACGACCGCACCAGCCGAACGCGACGAAGGAGCCCGTCCCGCACTTGCTCGGAGCGACCCGAGCGACGCTCCGGTAGACGAGGAGCATGACGGACGAGCGCAACGCAGACGGCCAGGCAGCAGACGGACAGGGACCGGACGACGCACACGTGGTGCCCGAGGGGGTGTCCGAGGCGACGGTCGAGGCGCTCGGCACGCTGTCGGCCGCACTCGAGGTGCTCGAGCACGCACGGGGCCTGCTCTACGGGTTCCACCGACTCACCGGGACCGCGGACCTGAACCTCGGCGAGGCCGTCGAACAGCTCCGGAAGGCCGGCCACACCGAGCTCGCCGAGCGGATCGACACCGAGCTGGTCGGCCGCAACGTCATCGACGGACGGTGGACGTTCCAGATCGTCGAGGACTACGACGACAACTACTACGCCCTCGCCAAGGAGCTCGAGCAGACCGCCCGCGACCAGCTCGTCGGCGGCAAGCGCCACCTGTACGAGGCGGGCATGAAGGAGGACCGGCGCACCCCGGGCCGACGCCGCCACGAGGCCAAGCCGGCCGACCTGCGGGACTGACCCAGCGCCTCCCGGCCGGACCTACCGGACGTACCGGACGCACTCTCGCGGAACGCACCGTGGGCGGCCCCTCGCAGCGGAACGTCGCTGCGAAGAACCGCCCACGTTGCGTCTCGCGGAGAGCGCGGGAAGCGCGGGACGCGGAAGCGGGAGCGCGCTACCCGACGCCGAGCAGCGCCTCGAGCGGCCCGCGCGCGAAGTACAGCAGGAAGCCCGCCGCCACGACGTAGAGGAGCCAGGAGACCTCGCGGCCGCGGCCGGACAGCAGCTTGATGAGCACCCAGCTGATGAAGCCGGCGCCGATGCCGTTCGCGATCGAGTAGGTCAGCGGCATCACGACGATCGTCAGGAACGCCGGCAGCGCAGCACCGAAGTCACTCCACTCGATGTCCTTCACCTGCGCGACCATGAGCGCACCGACGACGACGAGTCCGGCGGCCGCGACCTCGAGCGGGACGACCTGGGTCAGGGGCGTGAGGAACATCGACGCCAGGAACAGCAGGCCCGTCACGACCGAGGCCATGCCCGTGCGGGCTCCCTCGCCGATGCCCGACGCCGAGTCGATGAAGACCGTGTTCGACGACACCGACGCGCCACCACCGGCGATGGCGCCGGCACCCTCGACGACGAGCGCCGACTTCAGGCGGGGGAAGGTGCCGTCGGGCTTCGCGACACCGGCGGCCTTCGCGAGCCCGGTCATCGTGCCCATCGCGTCGAAGAAGTTCGTGAAGACGAGGGTGAAGACGAGCATCGACGCGGCGACCGGGCCGATGCGGGTGAACGCTCCGAAGACGTCGGCGTGCCCGACGAGCGACAGGTCCGGCAGCGCGAAGAGGGCGTTCGGCAGGCCGGGGGCGTTGAGGTTCCAGCCGGTGGGGGAGTCGACCGAGGTGGGGACCTTGAAGATCGCCTGCAGGACGATGGCGATCACGGTGGTGCCGATGATGCCGATGAGCAGCGCGCCCTTCACCCGGCGGGCCATGAGCGTGCCGATGATGACCAGGCCGATCAGGAACACGATCGTGGGGAGGGCCGCGACGGAGCCGTCCTCACCGAGCTGCAGCGGCGGCGAGGCGTTCTTCGTGGTGCGGACGAACCCCGAGTCGACGAGTCCGATGAACGCGATGAACAGACCGATGCCGACGGTGATCGCGGCCTTGAGCTGCGCGGGCACGGCCGTGAAGATCATCGTCCGGATGCCGGTCAACGCCAGGATCACGATCACCACGCCGTTGATGACGACGAGGCCCATCGCCTCGGCCCAGGTGACCTGGTGCACGACGCTCACGGCGAGGAACGAGTTGATCCCGAGGCCCGCGGCGATGCCGAACGGCAGGTTCGCGACGAGGCCCATCGCGATCGTCATCACACCGGCGACGAGGCCGGTCGCGGCGGCGACCTGCGCGTTCTGCAGCCAGCCGCCGAGGACGTCCTGCGGCGCCTGGTCCTGACTGAACCCGCCGAGGATCAGCGGGTTGAGGATGACGATGTAGGCCATCGTCACGAAGGAGACGAGACCACCACGGATCTCACGGGGGATGCTCGACCCGCGGTGCGTGATCGAGAAGAAGCGGTCGAGGCCGGATGCGAAGCGGTTCCGGGGCGGGGTGTCGGTCTGCTGGGCGCTCACCGAACGAGTTTACAGAACGCTGGGAGTCCGAGCGGCTCGTGTGTCGCTGCAGGGCACCGGCCTGGAGGCGCGGGTCACCGACCCGGGGGACGGTGCGTCCGACAGGCGGCCGCGTTCTGCGGCCATCCGACGGTGTTGGATGAGAGCGTGAACGAACGTCTGGACCGCGCGCGGGTCGAAGCCGCCGTGCGCGAGCTCCTCCTCGCCGTCGGCGACGACCCTGACCGCCCCGAGCTCGAACGGACCCCGGCACGCGTCGCCGACTCGTACGCCGAGTTCTTCGCCGGCATGGGGGTCGACGCCACCGCGATCGCCCGCTCCGGCGCCGTGCACTCCGAGGACGGGGAGCGCGGGCAGCTCGTGGTCGTCCGCGACGTGCGGTTCCGTTCGATGTGCGAGCACCACCTGCTGCCGTTCATCGGCGTCGCCCACCTGGCGTACGCGCCGGGCGAGCAGCTCATCGGCCTCGGGACCCTGTCGCGCGTGCTCGACGCCGTGGCCTCGCGTCCGCAGCTGCAGGAGCGGCTCGGCGAGCAGGTCGCATCGGCGGTGGCCCAGGGGCTCGACGCCGACGGCGTGCTCGTCGTGCTCGACGCGACGCACCAGTGCGTGACCGCTCGCGGCGAACGGCAGTCGGGCTCGTCGACGGTGACCGTCGCCGCGACCGGCAGCCTGGCCGAGGCGTCGGGGCGGGCCGAGGCGATCGCACTCATCGGTGCCGGTGCTGGTGCCGACCACGGGGCGGACGCATGACGAGCGAGCAGCCGACCACGGGCCTCCAGGCCGTGACACCCGCACCCGGCTGGGTCGTGCCGGCCCTGCGCGACCCGGTCCGCACCATCGGGCGCCGCACCTTCGACTTCGACCACCGCATCGCCGTCATGGCGATCGTGAACCGCACGCCCGACTCGTTCCACGACAAGGGCGCGACCTTCGCACTCGACCGGGCCGTCGAGGCCGCCGTCCGCGCGGCCGACCAGGGCGCCGACTGGGTCGACATCGGCGGGGTCAAGTTCGCGCCGGGGCCCGAGCTGTCCGCCGACGACGAGATCGACCGGGTGCTGCCCGTCGTGTCCCAGCTCGCCGAGCAGTCCGACGTCGTGATCTCGGTCGACACCTTCCGGCCCGAGGTCGCTGCGGCGACGATCGCCGCGGGGGCCAGCGTCGTCAACGACACCACGGGGTTGTCCGACCCGCGGATGGCGTCCGTGGTCGCCGACTCCGACGCGACCGTCGTGATCACGCACTCGACCGCCCCGCCGCGCCAGCAGCTGCCGACGCCGCCGACGTACGCCGACGTGACCGCCTCGGTCGTGGACTTCCTGCGCGAGCGGGTCGACCGTGCGCTCGCGGCGGGGATCCCCGAGTCGCGGATCATCGTCGACCCCGGGCACGACCTCAACAAGAACACCGTGCACACGCTCGAGCTGACCCGACGGCTGCCCGAGGTCGTCGCGCTCGGGTTCCCGGTGCTCGCAGCGGTGTCGAACAAGGACTTCGTGGGGGAGTCCCTCGGGCGTCCCCGTGGTGCTCGCCTGTCGGGGTCGCTCGCCGCGGCGACCGTCAGCGCGATGCTCGGTGCCCGGATCGTCCGCATGCACGATGTCGTCGAGAGCGTCGACGCGATGCGCATGGTCGAGGCGGTCCTCGGTTGGCGCGAACCCGTGGAAGCGAGGCACAACACGTGAACAGCCCCTCCCTGCCGGCGTCGATCGCCGACCTGTCCGACGACGAGCTGCTCGACCGGTACACCGCGGACGTCCCCGACGGCCCCTGGCTGCGGGTGAACTTCGTCGCGACGCTCGACGGTTCGGCGTCCGCGTCGGGTCGCACGGCGTCCCTCGGCGGGGACGACGACCTGCGCGTGTTCGACCTGCTCCGCCGGGTCGCCGACGTCGTGCTCGTGGCCGCCGGCACCGTGCGCGACGAGGAGTACGGCCCGATGGTGCTGCACGACGAGGACGTCGCCTGGCGCCGCGCGAACGGGATGCCCGACCACCCGGTCTTCGCGATCGTCACGAACTCCGCGTCGGTGGACGCGGGCTCGCGGGTGTTCACCGAGGCTCCGGTGCGGCCGATCGTGCTGACGTCCGGGTCCGGTGCCGCGTCGTCGTCCGGGCAGGCCCTGGCGTCCGTCGCGGACGTCGTGGACTGCGGCTCGGATGCTGTCGACGTGGGTGCCGTGCGGGACGCCCTGGCCGTTCGGGGCCTCGACCGGATCCACTGCGAGGGCGGTCCGTCGTTCCTCGGGGCGCTCGTCGCCGCCGACGCGGTCGACGAACTGACGCTGACGATCGACCCGACGCTCGAGGGCGGCGAGGGTCCGCGCATCGCGACCGGGTCCTCGCCGGAGCTGCGCCGGATGCGGCCCGCGCACGTGCTGCTCGGCGACGGCGGTGTGCTGCTGACCCGGTGGGTGCGCGACCGTGACGAACGGTGACGGGCTCCGGTACTGAAACCTGACATGCCAGTAGGCTCCTGGCATGGTCTCGATCTTCTTCCCCACGCCCCTGACCGCCCGGCCACTCGTCGCGACGGGAGCCGTCGTCGTTGCCCTCGTCAGCGGTCTCGTGACTGCGCCCGACCCAGCGGCCGCTGCCCCGAGGTCCTCGACGACCTCGACCGAGCGGGGCATCCGCGACCTCGTCGAGCAGGCGCAGTCGTGGGAAGCACTCACCGACAGCGAGACCACGGCGGCGGTGGCGGTCTGGTCCGGTTCGGGACGGACGTCCTCGAGCGGGCTCCCCCTCGACCTCGCACGAGCGCAGGCTTTCGTGACGGTCGACGGGACGGTCCTCCGGCTGCCCTTCGCTGAGGGTGCCGACGTGTTGCCCGAGTCCAGCGTCACGGCCGTCCTCGACGGCGGGCACATCAGGACCTGGAGCGAGCTGGTCCTGACGCCGAAGACGGCTGACTCGGGTCGCCTGCAGACCTGGATCAACGGGATCGCCGGTCTCGATCGTGACGTCGCAGCCGGACCGGCGGCGCGCTCGACCTGGTGGAGCCGGTTCTCGTCGTGCCTGAACAGTGCCGGGGTCGCAGCATGGGCCATCACGGCCGTCACCATCGCGTGTTCTGCAGCATGCCTGGTCACAGCGGGTGTCGGCTGCATCGCCTGCATCACTGCTGCCGGCGCGGCGACCAGTGGGACGATCTCCTTCTGCGCGGGGAAGGCGAGCCGAGGGTGAGTCGCCGATCGACCCGGCGCGGCTCGATCGTCGCTGCCGTGCTCTGTGGTTGCGCTGCGGTCGTCATGGTGAGCGGCCACATGGTCCCCGCGCTCCGAGAGGTCCCAGCGGTGGTGTGGATCACGACCCTGGCGCTGATCGTCGCTGCGGGTGCTGTGATCGTTCGAGACCGGCGGCCGGGCGACCGGTAGCGGCTAGGGTCGGACGCGTGATCGACGTCGTGGTGTCCGGGGTGCTGTTCGACATGGACGGGACGCTCGTCGACTCGACCGCCGTGGTCGAGGAGGCGTGGAGCCGCTTCGGTGCGGAGCACGGCATCGACCCCACCGAGATCCTCGGCTTCTCGCACGGGCGGCAGACGATCGACACCGTGCAGCGCTTCCTGCCGCACCTGGCCCCGGACGAGCAGCGGGCGATCGTCGCGACGATGATCGCCGCCGAGATCGGGTACACCGAGGGCATCGTCGAGGTGCCGGGAGCGGGCGCGTTCGTGCAGCGCCTGCTCGACACCGGTGTGCCGGTCGCCCTCGTCACGAGCGCGCCGCGGGAGCTCGCGTTGGAGCGGATGCGGGCCGCGGGGGTCCCGGTGCCCGAGGCACTCGTGCCCTCGGAGGACGCCGAGCGGAGCAAGCCGCACCCCGAGGGCTACCTGCGTGGTGCCGCGCTGCTCGGGGTGCCGCCGGAGCGGTGCCTGGCGTTCGAGGACGCCCCCGCCGGGGTCGAGGCAGCCGTCGCCTCCGGAGCCACGACCGTCGTCGTCGGGACGCTCGAGGCACCGGTCACCGCAGGGCTGCCGCGCATCACGGGGTACGACGGCATCGAGGTCGTCCGCGAGGGGTCCGCTTTCCGCATCCAGGGCTGAACGTCTGCTCCGGACTGCGAACGTCCCCAGGCCGTCCGGACGACCGTGGACATCGCGCCGGGAGACCCCCGGCAGCGGAAGGAGCGACCATGGCAGCCCTCGACGGCAAGAAGATCCTCGTCATCGCGACGAACTACGGCGTGGAGCAGGACGAGATCGTCGTCCCCACCGACCAGCTCCGCGAACGCGGTGCCGACGTCACGGTGGCGGCGCAGGAGTCCGGCTCGATCGAGACCCTCGTCGGCGACAAGGACCCGGGCAAGTCGGTCTCCGTCGACACCACCATCGGCAGTGTCAGCGGCGCAGGCGACTACGACGCACTCGTCGTCCCCGGTGGCACCATCAACGCGGACACCATCCGCCAGGACTCGGACGCGGTCGCACTCGTGAAGGCCTTCGCCGAGGCGGGCAAGCCCGTCGCCGCGATCTGCCACGGCCCGTGGACCCTCATCGAGGCCGGTGTGCTGCAGGGCAGGACCATCACCTCGTTCCCCTCGCTGCAGACCGACGTGCGCAACGCCGGCGCCGAGTGGGTCGACCAGGAGGTCCAGGTCGACGGCGGCCTGATCACGTCGCGCAACCCCGACGACCTGCCGGCGTTCGTCGACGCGATCGAGCAGGCGCTCACCGCCTGACCCGCTCGCACCACGCACCGTGGGCGGCACCTCGCAGGGCTACGGCGCTGCGAGGTGCCGCCCACGGTGCGTTTCCCGGAACGGCCGGAACGGGCGGGGAGCGCCCGTCCGTCAGAGCGCGACGGGGCGCGCCGTGCGGAGCACCGCGGGCCCGAGGGTGAGCACGCCGTCGGACTCCGGGTCGCAGCGCACCCCGCCCAGCCCGCGCATCGCCCGGAACGCGCCGGGAGCCACCTCGTGGTCCATCCAGGCGCACGGGTTCGCCGGCCGGTACCCGCGGAAGGACACCGGACCGCCGGACCCCGGGCTCTCGAGCGAGAACGGCGAACCCCGGAGTGCCTCGACGTCGGCACCCCGCAGGTACACGTTGCGCCGGGTCGCCGCGGGGTCGACGGGGGCACCCACCGCCTCGGCCACGGCGTCGAGCCCCTCGAGACCGATCACCGTGACGGTGGCGTGCACGTGCGCCCGTGCGGCGAAGTAGCGGTCACCGACGATGCCGAGTCCCGCCCGGAGCTCGATCCGGTCGCGGAGCTCCGGGCCCGCGGCCGGCAGCGCCCCGTCCGCCGGGCGCCCCTCGTAGCGGTGGTGCGGGGAGACGAGCAGCATCGCGACCTCGACGTCGGTGCGGAAGGGCAGGTCGCCGGGGCCGGCCACGTCGTCGACGGAGGTCACGGCGCCCACGGTAGTCGTGCCTCCCGGCCGGCACCGCTGTCCCGCTGTCGTGGTGAGACGCCGGCGTGCGCGCGAGACGCCGCGAAGGTTGTGAGACGCCGCCGGATCCCGCGGCGTCTCGGAGCGAACGGTGCGTCTCGACGCGACGCCGCCGTCTCGACACAGCCGCCGACCGCCGGTGCACACCGCCGCCCCGCTGCCGTGTCCGATTCCCGCCAGTACCTGTCGGGGGCCCGTGCCAGGCTGACCGCGTGACGAACCCCGCACCCGGCACGGAGCCGCAGCCCGACGCGCAGCCCGACGAGCTGCACGCCGAGCGCCACCGCGCCGTCGCCTCCCGCGACGCCCGGTTCGACGGCCAGTTCGTCACCGCCGTGCACTCCACCGGCATCTACTGTCGCCCGAGCTGTCCCGCCCGGACCCCGCGCGCCGAGGGCGTCACGTTCTACCGCACGAGTGCCGCCGCCCACCTCGCCGGCTTCCGCGCGTGCAAGCGCTGCCTGCCCGAGGCGACGCCGGGCAGCCCGGAGTGGGACCTCCGTGAGGACGTCGCCGGCCGTGCCGTCCGACTCGTCCTCGACGGCGTCGTCGAGCGCGAGGGGGTACCCGGCCTGGCCGCCCGCGTCGGGTACTCCGAGCGGCAGCTGGGCCGGATCATGACCGAGGAGCTCGGGGCCGGACCGAAGGCCCTCAGCCGGGCGCACCGTGCACAGACCGCGCGGACGCTCCTGACCTCGTCGGACCTGCCGGTGGCCGACGTCGCGTTCGCCTCCGGCTTCACGAGCGTCCGGCAGTTCAACGACACCGTGCGCGAGGTCTTCGCCCTCACCCCCTCCGAGCTCCGCGCGCGCCGGACCGACCGGCCGACGTCGGCCGACGATGGCTGGCTGCACGTCCACCTCCCCGCGCGCGCGCCCTTCGACCTGCAGGGCCTGCTCGACTGGCACGCGCTCCACGCGCTGCCGGGGCTGGAGCACGTCGAGCGGGACGCCTCGGGCCGCGTCACGGCCTACGGTCGCCTCGTCGCCCTGCCGGGAGGCCCGGCCCGCTTCACCGCCTCGGCCCCCGCCACCGACGGGGTCGGCAGGGGCGCGGGGCGCGTCGGGGTCGCCCTGCGCGTCCGGCTCACGACGCTCTCCGACCTGCCGACCCTCGTGGCGCGGGTGCGGGCCCTGTTCGACCTCGACGCCGACCCCGAGGCGGTCGACGCCGTCCTCGCCACGGACCCCGTCCTCGCCCCGGCGGTCGCCCGGGTCCCCGGCATCCGCCTCCCCGGCGCCGTCGACGCACACGAGGTCGTGTTCCGCACCCTGATCGGGCAGCAGGTCTCCGTGGCCGCCGCCCGCACCGCACAGACCCGGCTCGTCGCAGCCCTCGGGGAGTCGGTCGACCCGGGGCTGGCCGAGGACGGGCTGCTGTTCCCGACCGCGACGACGATCGCGACCCGCGGGCACGAGGTCCTGCGGGGACCCGCGGCACGGGTGGACACGATCCTGCGCGTCGCGGCGGCGCTCGCCGACGGGTCGCTCGTCGTCGACGCGGGACAGTCCCTCGCGGAGCTGCGCGCCGGGCTCCTGGCGGTGAAGGGCATCGGGCCGTGGACGGCGGACTACGTGGCCCTGCGGGTCCGGCACCACCCGGACGTGTTCCTGCACAGCGACCTCGCCGTGCGGAACGGTGCACAGGAACTCGGACTGCCCGGTGGCGCCCGCGAGCTCTCCCTACGGTCGGAGCAGGTGGCGCCGTGGCGGAGCTACCTGACGATGCACTGCTGGCGTCCGATCGTCGACCGCGCGAGCGCGACGGCGGAGGCAGCAGCGGCGACGGACCACCAGGAGGAGACAGCATGACCGAGCCCACGACGACCATCCAGACGCTCGACACCCCCGACGGCCCCTTCACGGTGCTCGAGGACGACGAGGGGTACGTGCTCGCGTCGGGGTGGACCGACGACTCCGCACGGTTGCTCGCGCGGCTGGCCGACCGGCACCGCCCACGACGGCTGACCGACGGCCGGGTGCGTGCGGCCGAGGCGGTCGAGGCCTTCTACGCCGGCGAGGTGGAGGCGGCGATGCGGGTCCCGGTCCGGCAGCACGGCACCGACCTGTTCGCCGAGGGCTGGCGGCAGCTCCGCGCGATCCCGGCCGGCACCGTCCTGACGTACACCGAGCTCGCGGCGGCCATGGGGCGACCGGACGCCGTCCGCGCGGCTGCGAGCGTCTGCGCGCGGAACGCCCCGGCGCTCTTCGTGCCGTGTCACCGGGTGCTGCGGTCCGACGGGACGCTCGGCGGCTTCGCGTGGGGGCTCGACGTCAAGCGCTCCCTGCTCGAGCGCGAGTCGGTCGGCGTGACCGCGCTCGCCTGAGCAGCTCGGCGAGCGGGGATTGAGCGGCGACCGAGCGGCGACCGAGCGGGAACCGAGCGGCGATCGAGCAGGTTCGACCGAGCAGAGTGCACAGGGAACGTGGAGCGCTCCCCCTGGTTGCGGGTGGTGACGCTCACGGTCCGGACTGTCATGCTCTGGGTACCGACCCGCACGGTCCCTCCGCAGGACCCGACGCAGCGCCGTCGCGCACCTCGGAAGGACCCATGCCCCCCGACCAGCACGCCCCGCCCGGACAGCAGCCGGGGGACCCCGCGCACGTCGACCGCACGGTCGTGTCCGCGGACGGCACACCGCTCGCGGTCGCCGAGAGCGGCTCCGGGCCCGCCCTGGTGCTGGTCGGCGGCGCCTGGGACCACCACGGCAGCCCGGCGGTCGACCGGATGGTCGCGGCCCTCAGCGATCGCTACCGTGTCGTCACCTACGACCGGCGGGGTCGGGGTGCGAGCGGGGACACCGCGCCGTGGTCGGTCGAGCGCGAGGTCGAGGACCTGGCGGCGGTCGCGGCGTCCGTCGACGGCCCGGCCGACGCGGTGGGGTGGTGCGTCGGTGCAGGGGTGGTGCTGCGTGGCCTCGCCGCCGGCGTGCCGTTCGGGCGCGCGGTGCTCTGGGAGCCGCCGTACCGCGCCACGGTCGACCCGCAGGGCGACGACGTGCTGTTCGCGGACTTCCTCGACGGGCACGTCGCGGCCGGACGCCGGGCGCAGGCGGTGCGGGCCTTCCTGTCCCGCGTGCTCGGCATCCCGATCCCGCACATCACCGCGGCGCGCCTGAAGCCCGGACTGTGGCGGTCGCTCCTGGCCGACGCACACGTGCTCTCCCGGGACGTCCGGGTGCTCAACGGCCTCTCCGTCCCCGAGCGGGTGGCGGCGTCGGTCGGCGTCCCGGTGCTCGTGGCCTCGGGCGACGGCGGCGCCGAGTGGATGCGGCAGGCCTCGGTCGCGCTGGCCGAGGCGGTGCCCGGCTCGCGGCACCTCGTCGTCCCCGGTCAGGGGCACGTGCCGGAGCCGAAGGTGCTGCGGCACCTGGTCGACCGGTTCGTCGGGCTGCCCGCGCCCGAGTGACGTGCGCGCCCGGAGCCGCTGCGGTCGGTCGTCACCGGCCGACGCGGGAGGGTGGGCATCGCGGGTGCGAGAGGATGGAGGCGTGACTGCTCCCCGCCTCGGCCTGCTGCTCGACGTCGACGGACCCATCGCCAGCCCGGTGACCCGGACGATCGCGATCCCCTCGATCGTGGCGGACCTCGTCGCGCTCGCCGCCGAGGGCGTCCCGATCGTCTTCAACACCGGCCGCAGCGACGCGTTCATCCGCGAGCAGGTCGTCGGTCCGCTGATCGCCGGAGGGCTCGCGGAGGGCGGCCGGGTGCACGCGGTGTGCGAGAAGGGTGCCGTCTGGTGCTCGATCGGCCCGCAGTACGAGGGCGGGATGAGCGACCTGGTGATCGCCGAGGACCTCGCGCTCCCGCGGGACTTCGCCGACGAGATGCGCGACCTCGTCCGTGACGAGTACGCCGACCTGGTGTTCTTCGACGAGACGAAGCACGCGATGGTCTCGATCGAGCAGCGCGTCGAGGTGCCGAACGCCGCGTACCTCGCCCGCCAGGCCGAGTTCGACGCGAAGGCGATGGCGGCGCTGGAGCGGCGCGGGCTCGGTGTCCGCCGGCTCGACGACGTCCGACCGGACGCCGACGGCGCGGTGCAGTGGCGCGTCGACCCGACGATCATCTCCACCGACGTCGAGTCCGACCGGTCCGGCAAGGACATGGGTGCCGAGCGAGCCCTCGAGCTGCTCGCGCAGGACGGGGAGCTGCCGGTGACCTGGCGGACCGTCGGCGACTCTCGTAGCGACTACGCCATGGCGGACTGGTTGCACGCCAACGGGCACGACGTCGCGCACGTGGACGTCCGGCCGGCGGACGGGGTGCCGGCGACGCCGTACCCGGTGCTCACCGCGGACGACGGCGTGATCCACGACGAGGCGGGCGCGCGCTTCCTGGCCGACTGGCGCCGCGGCGCCTGAGCTGCCCGCGTTCGGGCGGGCCTCCCGCGCCGGACCCGCGCCGAGCCTCCAGGTCGATGCCGCGATGCCGCGTCTGCACGGGTGCCCGGGTGCCGAGACGCCGGTGTCTGCACCAGACGCCCTGAGTGCCTCGAGACGGTCCCGGATCCGGCGGTGTCTCGACGCGTCGACGGCGTCTCGCCGGGACGCCGTCGTCTCGCAGCCCGCGCCGCACTCGCCCGGACGCCAGCCCCGCCCTCGCCCGGACGCCAGCGCCGCGCACCGTCCGGACGGCTGGTGCTGCTGGCCCCGTGTCCCGGGGCGACACCGTTTGCGAGCCGGGGTGGTACACCAGTACCCTCACGGGGTCCATCGCCAGCCGTTCGACGGGAACCCCCATGGCATCACCGCTCCGCATCAAGTCGATCGAGGCCTCCCTCGCCGACTCCGAGGAGGAGGGCCGCTCGCTCAAGCGGTCCCTCAAGACGTTCGACATCGCCGCGATGGGCATCGCGGTCGCCGTCGGCGCCGGCATCTTCTCGGTCGGCGCGAACGCCGCCGCGAACTTCGCCGGCCCGAGCGTCATCATCTCGTTCCTGCTCGCAGCCGTCACGTGCGGCCTGGCGATCATGTGCTACGCCGAGTTCGCCTCGACCATCCCGGTCGCCGGCTCCGCGTACACGTTCACGTACGCCACGATGGGCGAGCTGCTCGCGTGGATCGTCGGGTGGGACCTCATCCTCGAGACCCTGACCGCGAGCGCCGTCATCGCGAAGTACTGGGGCATCTACCTGAGCACCGCGTTCGGGGTCTTCGGCATCGACTTCCCCGACACGATCCAGCTCGGCCCGATCGGCTTCACGTGGGGCCCGGTCCTCATCGTCGGCGTCTTCACGCTGCTGCTCGCGTTCGGCACGCGTCTGTCCTCGCGGGTCTCGGCCGTCATCACGGTCATCAAGGTCGCGATCGTCGTCTTCGTCATCGTCGCCGGGGCGTTCTTCGTCAAGGCCGCGAACTTCGCCCCGTTCGTCCCGCCGGCGGAGCCGTCCAAGGGCGCCGAGGGCGGTGTGCTGACCCAGTCGCTCGTGTCCTTCGTGACCGGTCAGGCCCCGGCGCAGTACGGCGTGTTCGGCCTGCTCGCCGCGGCCTCGCTCGTGTTCTTCGCCTTCATCGGTTTCGACGTCGTGGCGACGAGCGCCGAGGAGACCGAGAACCCGCAGAAGACCCTGCCCCGAGGCATCTTCATCGGCCTCGGCATCGTCACGCTGCTCTACATCGGCGTCAGCATCGTCATCACCGGCATGGTCTCCTACCAGCGGCTCGCCGACGAGGAAGCGCCGTCCCTCGCCTCGGCCTTCGACATCGTCGGACTGCCGTGGGCGGCCGGCATCATCGCGATCGGCTCGCTCATCGGCCTGACCACCGTGGTGATGGTCCTGCTGCTCGGCCTGTCCCGCATCGTCTTCTCGATGAGCCGCGACGGACTGCTGCCCCGCTGGTTCTCGAAGACGAACCCGAAGACGCAGACCCCGGTGCGGGTGCAGGTCGTCGCCGGTGTCGTCGTCGCGTTCATCGCCGGGTTCACCGCCGTCGAGCGCCTCGAGGGCATGATCAACATCGGCACGCTCTCGGCGTTCGTGCTCGTGTCGATCGGCATCGTGGTGCTGCGCAAGACCCGCCCGGACGCACCGCGGGCCTTCCGAGTGCCGTGGGTGCCGGTCCTGCCGATCCTCTCCGCGGTGCTGTGCTTCTGGCTCATGCTCAACCTCGAGGTCGAGACCTGGCTGCGCTTCATCGCCTGGCTGGCGATCGGGTTCGCGATCTACTTCGGCTACAGCCGACGCAACAGCCGGGTGGGCAAGGGCCTGCAGTAGCGGCGGCGGCCTCGCCGGCGGCTTCGCCGCGCGCACAACGGGAAGCACCTCGCGCCACGGATCGCCGTGGCGCGAGGTGCTTCTGGTTGTGCCGGAGCAGCCCGCGCCGCCGTCCGCCGCCCGCGCCGCCGTCCGCCGCCCGCGCCGCCGTCCGCCGTGCCGGGTGCCGCGCGCCCCGCGCCCCGCGCCTACGCCCCGACGGCGAGCGCGACGCCGAACGACAGCATCACGACGGCGACGAGCCCGTCGAAGACCCGCCACGTGAGCGGCTTCGCGAACAGCGGTCGGAGCAGTCGTCCCCCGAACCCGAGTGCGCCGAACCAGAGGCAGCTCGCGGCGACCGCGCCGACGGTCCACCACCAGCGGTCGTCGACGCCCTGCTGGTTCGCCACCGAGCCGAGGAACACGAGGGTGTCGAGGTACACGTGCGGGTTCGCCCACGTGAACACGAGCATCGTCGCGACCGCCGCACCGAGGGTCGGGACGGCGCGTGCTGCGGAGGCGGTCCGCGTCGCGACCGCGGGTGTCGTGGTCCGGCCGGGAGGCTCCTCCGCACTCCGTCCCGCAGCCCCGCCCCCGCCGTCGGGAACGACGGTGTCGTCGGCCCGCCGCGCGGCTCGGCCCGCGGCCGGTCCGGGGTCACCAGCCGCCTGCGCGGCCGTCTCGGACGAGGCCGTCGCAGGCGCCGCGACCGCCGTGGGCGCGACCGTCGTCGGCGCCACCACGCCGTCGTCCGCCGCCTCCTGCTCGACGGCCATGGCCTCCCCGGTGGGACGGAACGCCCGGCGGGCCGCGAGCACCCCGTACACCACGAGGAACGCCGCGCCCACGAACCGCACCACCACGAGCGCGACGGGGAACCGCTCGACGACGACCCCGACGCCGAGCACCCCGGCGACGATGAGCACCGCGTCGGACACCGCACAGACGGCGACCGCGGCGGCGACGACCCGCGCCGGGGCGCTGACCGCGAGCCGGAGCAGGTACGCGTTCTGCACCCCGATCGCGACGATCAGGGCGAGGCCGGTGCCGAGGCCGGCGAACAGGGGGAGGAGGACGGTCACGGTCTCGACGGTAGGAGGGACCCTCGGTGCAGTCCAGCTCAGGTTCCTGAAGGTCCGTAAGCTCTGCTGCATGCTCCGTCTGCAGCGGGACCACCTCGAGACGCTCCTCGCCGCGGTCGACCACGGCACGCTCGACGCTGCGGCCCGCGCCCTCGCGATCACCCCGTCCGCGGTGTCGCAGCGCATCAAGGCGATGGAGCAGCAGCTCGGCCGGGTGCTGCTCCAGCGGACGACGCCGGTCGCGCCCACCGCCGACGGCGCGGTCGTGCTCCGGCACGCACGGCAGGCCCGGCTCCTCGAGGACGAGACCGCCCGGGCGCTCGGCGCGGTCGGGGATGCGGACGCGCCCGTCGTGCCGTCGATCCCGCTCGCCGTGAACGCGGACACGCTCGGCACGTGGTTCCTCGACGCCCTCGCGCTCGTCCGAGCCGACACCGAGGTCGTGTTCGACCTGCACCGCGAGGACCAGGACCGCACCGCCGAGCTCCTCCGTGCGGGCACCGTGATGGCCGCGGTCACCGCCGAGGCCGACCCGGTGCAGGGCTGCTCGTCGGTGGCACTCGGGGTCGACCGCTACCGGGCCGTCGCCGCGCCTGCCTTCGTCGACCGGTACCTCGCCGGTGCGGTGTCCGAGCGGCAGATGACCGCACGGCTCGACGCGGTCCCGCTCGTCGACTACGACCGCGACGACGACCTGCAGCAGGGGTACCTCCGCCGGGTCCTCGGGCACGCCCCTCGCGGGCCGCGGCACTTCGTCCCGACGTCGGCAGACTTCGCGCGCGCGGTGTCGCTCGGCTTCGGGTGGGGGATGCTGCCGGAGGCCCAGTGCCTCGACGGCCTGCGCAGCGGAGCACTCGTCGAGCTCACGCCGGGGCGTCGGGCGGACGTGGCGCTGTGGTGGCAGCGGTGGAACCTGGCGTCACCGCTGCTCGAACGGGTGACCGAGGCCGTGCGGGCGACCGCGCACGAGCGACTGCACCAGCCCGGCTGACCGCGGACGCTCTCCGCCCCGCCCAGCGGGTTGCGGACCCCGCCCGCGGTGCCGGATCAGACGGTCGCCCGCCAGCGCAGCCCGTCGACGAGCAGTCCGACCAGCTGCTGGCTCTGCTCGGTCGTCGGCGCCCCGTGGCAGAGGTCGGCGACCGCGCGGAGCAGCTGCGTGGCGCCGATGTCGTTGCGGATGGTCCCCGCTGCCGAGGCCGCGTCGAGCAGTCCGGTCAGCGCCCCGCCGAGTCGACCGATGAACCAGGGGTGCAGTCCCTCGAACGCCGGGTCACCGGACTGGAGCGCCGCAGCGAGCCCGCGCTTCGTCGCGACGAACCCGGTGAACCGCTGGAGCCAGAGCGCGAGGGCGTCGTCCGGCTCGTGGTGGTCGGCGAGGTCCGCGGCGGCGTCGGCGCACTCCTCGACGGCCTGCTGGAACACCGCCACCACCAGGTCGGAGCGCTGCGGGAAGTGGCGGTACAGCGTGCCGACACCGACGCCGGCGAGGTCGGCGATCACCCTGGCGGGAGCGTCGACGCCCTGGTCGGCGAACACCTGACGGGCAGCGTCGACGAGGGCGTCGAGATTGCGGCGGGCATCGGCGCGCACGGTTCCTCCGAACGGGGTCGCGGTGAGGGCTTGCGGAAACGGAACAGCTTTCCGTATCGTTGCGGAAGAGCGTTCCGCTTCGAGCCAGCCTACGACGACCGGCCTCGGGACGCCACCGACAGGAGGCACCACCATGCAGTACCGCACCCTCGGCCGCACCGGCATCCAGGTCAGCCCCTTCGCGCTCGGCGCCATGATGCTCGGCACCGACGGTCGCATCGGCAACGGCGACGAGCAGGACTCCATCCGCATCGTGCACCGCGCGCTCGACGCCGGCATCAACATCATCGACACCGCCGACCGCTACTCGCAGGGCGGGTCCGAGGTGCTCGTCGGCAAGGCGATCAAGGGCCGGCGCGACGACGTCGTCCTCGCCACGAAGTTCAACGGTCCGATGGGGGACGACCCGAACCGGCGCGGCAACTCCCGCCGCTGGATCACCACGGCGGTCGAGGACTCGCTCCGACGCCTGCAGACCGACCACATCGACCTCTACCAGGCACACCGTCCCGACGACACCGTGGACCTCGAGGAGACCCTGTCCGCACTCACCGACCTCGTCCGGAGCGGCAAGGTGCGTGCGATCGGCTCGTCGGACTTCCCCGCATCGATGCAGGTCGAGGCGCAGTGGACCTCCGAGCGTCGCGGTCTCGAGCGCTTCCGGTCCGAGCAGCCGACCTACTCGATCCTCAGCCGGGGCATCGAGCGCGAGGTCCTGCCGGTCGCCCAGCGCTACGGCATGGGAGCGCTGGTGTGGAGTCCGCTCGCCGGCGGCATGCTGACCGGGCGCTTCCGTCGGGGACAGCAGAACGACCTGTCGCGGGCGGGCATGTTCCGCCACGACCAGGACGACCGGCGGATCGACGCCGTGGAGCAGGTCGTCGCCCTCGCCGAGGAGACCGGCATCCCCACCACCCACCTCGCCCTCGCGTTCGCGATCGCCCACCCCGGCGTGACGAGCGCGCTGATCGGGCCGCGGTCGGTGGAACAACTCGACGACCTGCTGGCGGCGGCGGACGTCGCACTCTCCGACGAGGTGCTCGACCGCATCGACGCGATCGTCCCGCCGGGCACCGACGTCACGCGGCTCGACCAGCAGTACCAGCCGCCCGCGCTCCTGCGACCCGAGCTCCGCCGTCGTCCGGCCGCCGAGCGCTCCGCCGCCTGACGCCCCCTCGCCCTCCGCAGGACGCAACCCCGGCGGTTGCTCGCAGCGCTGTACCGCTGCGAGCAGCCGCCCTCGTTGCGTCTCGCGAAAGAGCGAGAGAGCGAGAGAGCGAGAGAGCAGGGGAGCGGGGGAGCAGGGGAGTGTCGGCGCCCCCACCCGATCCCGCAACGCGGTGATGCGGGAAACCGCAAGAAGCAGCGGGGTCCTGCGGGATTCACACGACGGACACCCGAGCGCGTCGAGCGGGTCGTAGTGTCGCACTCGACCGACGGCACGGGCCGTCGTCGCACGACCGCTCTCGACACACCGAACACCGCGACCGCACCCTCGGTCGCGACCTCCCCGGCGCAGGATCCCTGGTCCCTCGCCGAGCCGGACCCATCCCGACGGTCCGGGCCCATGTCGCCACAGTCGCCGACGCCCGTCTCGCGACCCGTCGGCGTCCCTGCCTGCGGGCCGCGAGCTTCTCCCGACCCGACAGGAGATCCTCATGTCCGCACCAACGGACGTCCGTCGCGCACGCCCGGACGCCAGCACCCCGCAGTACCGCCGGAGCGCCCAGCCGCAGTCCCCGGACGCGGCCCAGCCCGTCCCGCCGCAGCAGACGGGACAGCTCCAGCAGCCCCGACTGCTCCAGCAGCAGGCGCTCCCGCCGCAGCCGCTCCCCCAGCCGCTCACCCCGCGTGACCGCGAGCGCGCCCGTCGACGCCGGCAGACCGAGCAGATCGGGCACGTGCGCCCCCGCTCCGAGAGCCGCGCGCACAGCCCCGTCATGGTGCTCATCGTGCTCGTCGCGACCCTCGGCGTGATGGCCTACGCGGTGTTCCTCCTCGACCCCGCGAACCGCGGCGACTTCCTGCCGTACGGCCTGGTGATCGTGGCGGAGAGCGTGCTGGTCGGCCAGGCGCTGCTGTCGATGTGGACGATCCTGTCCGGCGGTGCCGACCCGCGGGACTTCGCGTTCCACCACACGCAGGACACCCTGTTCGACCGGGACACGATCGAGCGCGACGGGCTCACCGACCAGCCGCACCGCTGGCCGATGCACGTGCGGGGCCGTCAGGTCGAGGTCGACGTCTTCATCACCGTCTACGGCGAGGAACTGTCCAAGATCGCCGCCACCGTGCGGGCAGCGGTCGCGATGCGCGGCGAGCACCGCACGTGGGTGCTCGACGACGGCCGGAGCGACGAGGTCCAGGCGCTCGCCGCCCGGCTCGGCGCGCGGTACGTCCGCCGGCTGTCGTCGCACGGTGCCAAGGCCGGCAACATCAACCACGCCCTGACCCTCGCCAAGGGCGACTACTACGCCGTGTTCGACGCCGACTTCGTCCCGGAGCCGGAGTTCCTGTTCGAGACCGTGCCGTTCTTCGCGGACGACACCATCGCGTTCGTGCAGACGCCCCAGACCTACGGCAACCTGCACAACCTGGTGTCCCGCGGCGCCGGGTACATGCAGACCGTCTTCTACAAGTTCATCCAGCCCGGCCGGAACCGCTTCAACGCGGCGTTCTGCGTCGGCACGAACGTCATCTTCCGCCGCAGCGCGATCGACGACATCGGCGGCATGCACACCGACTCGAAGTCCGAGGACGTCTGGACCAGCCTGATGCTGCACGAGCGCGGGTGGAAGTCGGTCTTCATCCCGATGACCCTCGCCGTCGGCGACGCACCCGAGACGATCGAGGGCTTCACGAAGCAGCAGCTGCGCTGGGCGACCGGCGGGTTCGAGATCCTGCTGACGCACTTCCCGTTCAACCCGAAGCACCGCCTGACGATGGACCAGCGTCTGCAGTACCTGGTGACGGCGAGCTTCTACCTGACGGGCATCGTCCCCGGGCTCCTGCTCCTCGTGCCGCCGCTCGAGATCTTCTTCGACCTCCGCCCGATGAACCTGTCGATCGGTGCGGGCGAGTGGGTGCTGTTCTACCTCGGGTTCTACCTCATGCAGGTGGTGCTGGCCTTCTACGCGCTCGGCTCGTTCCGCTACGAGACGCTCCTGCTCGCGGCGGTGTCCTTCCCGATCTACGCGAGCGCGCTCTGGAACGTGCTGTGCGGCAAGGAGCAGGCCTGGCACGTCACCGGTGCCGACCGCGGACGGACACCCTCACCGTTCAACTTCATCGTGCCGCAGGTGCTCGTCTTCGTGTTCCTCACCCTGACCAGCGTGGTCGCGGTCTGGCGGGACACCGGCAACGGGCAGTTCACGCTCGCCACCGCGTGGAACATCACGAACACGCTGGTCTTCGCCGCGTTCATCGTCGCGGCGTTCCGCGAGCAGGCCCGCAACCGCGTGGCCGACCGGCAGCGCGCTCGCGGCGAGGCCGTCCGACCGGCCGCGCCGCTGGTGCAGGCCCCGGTCAGCCCCGTGCGGACGACCGTCGTCCGCCCCGACACCCTCGAACCCCAGCGCGCCGCGATCGCCGGCGTCGCGATGCAGATGCAGGACGGACCCCGCGCATGACCTGGACCAACCGACTCCGACTGTTCGGCGGCCTCGTCGTCGTCCTGGTGATCGTCGCCGCGTGCACCCTCGTGTTCAACCAGCGCCAGAGCGCCGTGGCGAGCACCTCGGCGGCCATCGCCGCGCAGGAGTACGCCGTCGGCACCGACTACGGCGGGACCGTCACCGAGGAGTACGTCCAGGAGGGCGACTCCGTCACCAAGGGCGAGAAGCTCCTGCAGGTGCAGAGCCTGCAGCTGGCGCAGGACATCCGGAAGGGCGTCGTCGGCGCGGACACGCAGACGAGCGCGTACGACATCGGCGAGGACGGCTTCATCACGTTCAAGGCCGAGGTCTCGGGCACCGTGGCGAAGATCGACGTGAAGACCGGTGGGTACGTGCAGGCCGGTTCCGAGCTCGGCACCATCCACAAGGAGGACAGCCTCTTCGTCACCTCGGAGTTCACCGTCACCGCGCGCGACTACGGGCGCATCCGGAACGGTGCCGAGGTCGAGCTCCGCCTGCCGGACGACCGCACCATCACCGGCACCGTGAAGAGCGTCAGCGTGGAGACGAACGACGACGGCCGGGCGAAGACCACCGTCGACGTCGAGAGCCCCGAGCTGTCGGCCTCGCCGTCGTCGGGCATCACGAGCCCGGGGACGCCCGTCGACGCGACCCTGCACCTGCGCGACGACGGCACGCTGGCGGGCGTCACCGACGCCGTCCGCGACTTCTCGCGCCAGATCGGGCTGTAGCCGGTGCGGCACCACCTGCACCCCGGCCGCCGCCCTGCGGGCGCACGCCGGGCCTCCCGGTCGACGCTCCTGGTCGTCCCCCTGGTGACGTCCGTCGCCCTGCTGCTCGCTGCGTGCACCGGGACGGGAGGCACGGACCACCCGACCCCGTCGGCCACCCCGACCGACGCGGCGGCCCAGGCACGCGCGGTCGCCGCCCTGGGCGACGTCGCGTCGTCGACGGTGGGCACGATGCGCCTGGCCGAGGGACTGACCCCGCCGACGAACCGGTGGTTCTCCGGCCTGGTGTTCGGCGACGCACCCCAGCCGGTGTTCCCGACGCCGATCTCGTGGCAGGTCACCGACCACGGCTTCGCAGCCGGACTGCCCGACGTGACCGCGACCGAGAAGACCATCGCCGGCGGCGCCGTACCGCAGGTCGGCTTCGACCTCGGCGCGACGAGCACCCTCGTGTCGGCGTACGACGCGGTGTCGGTGACCGTCGAGCACCGTGACGGCGACACCGTGCTCGGGCACTCGGTCGTCGCCGAGGGGTCGCCCCTCGTGACCTACACCGCCGACCGCGACCAGACGCTGACCGGCACCTCGCCACTCGACCCGACCGGCGACGGCACGGCGACGATGTCCGGCGGCGGCCGCACCTGGCAGGTCGTCGTGCGCGACGGCTCGGTCGCCGCGTCCGGCGTGCGCCTGCGCAGCGGCGGGTCGGTCGTGCTCCTGCCGACACCGGACGGCGCGTCGTCGTCCGAGGTCTCCCGGCTCGTCGCGGCCGCACGGCCGCTCTCCGGCTCGTCGCTGGAGCGCAGCGCGTCCGGTGGGTCCCAGCGCACCACGCTGTCGTACGACTTCGACGGCGGTGCCGGGGTGCTCGTGCCGCAGCCTGGCCAGGGCACCCACGGGCTGACGTGCACCGACCTGCGGGTCGCGACCCTGACGGGTCCCGCGCCGGTCTGCACCGGGACGGCGCTGCGCTTCGACGCCGACACCGTCGAGCCGTCCGACCGGCTCGACCTGTCCGGCCTGTCCGACGGTCAGCGGGACACCCTGGCCGCACAGGTCCGGCAGGACGCCGCCGGGGTCGACGCCTCGTCGTACGCGGCCGACTCGTACGGCGGCGGCAAGGACCTGTACCGCGTCGCCACGCTGTACCGGCTCGCCGTCGCGCTCGGGCTCGACGACCAGGCCGCGGCGCTGAAGACGTCCGTCGTCGCGGAGCTCGACCAGTGGTTCGACCCGGCGGGCTGCGGCGGGAGGACCGCGCGGTGCTTCGCCTACGACCCCGAGGTCCACGGGCTCGTCGGCCAGGAGGCGTCGTTCGGCTCGGACGAGTTCAACGACCACCACTTCCACTACGGGTACGTGCTGTCCGCCGCCGCGATGGTGGCCGACGGTGACGCGTCCCTCGTGCGGGAGTGGCGCACCGTCGCGGACCTCGTCGCCGCGGACATCGCCTCGCCGACCGCGACGGAGTCGTTCCCCGCGCTCCGCGTCTACGACCCGTACGCGCAGCACTCCTGGGCGTCCGGCTACTCGCCGTTCGCCGACGGCAACAACCAGGAGTCGTCGTCCGAGGCGGTGTCCGCGTGGAACGGCCTGGCCCGCTGGGGTGCCGTGTCCGGGTCGGCCTCGCTCGAGTCCACCGGCACCTGGCTGCTGTCGAACGAGGCCGCCTCGGCGCAGCGCGACGTGCTCGACCCGGACCTGTCGGCGTTCCCGGGCTTCACGCACCGGGTCGTCTCGCTGACCTGGGGCGGCAAGCGCGACCACGCGACGTGGTTCAGCGCGGCGGCCGCGGCGCCGGCGGGAATCGAGCTCATCCCGATGCCCGCGATGGCGGCGGAGTACGTCGACGCGGGCGGCCGGCAGCAGATCGGGCGGGTGCTCGACGAGGCCGTGCCGGACGGTCGCTACGACGTCCAGTTCGGCGACTACCTGCTCATGTACCGGGCGCTCGGCGGGAAGGCCGACGCGGCGGCAGCCCTGCGCGACGCGGAACGGCTGCCGGACGCGGTGATCGACTCGGCGAACACGCGGTCGTACCTGCTCGCGTGGATCATGACCCAGGGTCGGGCGTAGCGGCCCGTCCCCCGCGCGAGCCCGACGGGCGGCACGACGGTCCACCGACCGCGTGCCGCCCGTCGTTCGCTTCCCGGACGCCCTGGGGTCCTGCACGGGGACCGCGGCCTACCGTCCACGGCATGACCACGCGAGCCAAGACCGCCACCGCGCTGCTCGGCGCTGCCACCCTCGCCCTGCTCCTGACGGCGTGCGACCCGGGCGGTGCCCAGAACATCGACCCGGTCGGCAAGGTCCCCGGGGACGAGCAGAAGTCGCAGTCGACCGAGTGCGCCGTCGCCGCGAGCAACGCCGTGGACGCGATCGGCACCGCGGTCGGTCCGCACGACACGACGGACTTCGCGAACGTGGCGGAGGGCGACGGTGGCTGGTACCTGGCCGCGTCGATCGTGCCGTCGGACAGCAAGGACGCCAACGACGACGAGCTGACCATCTGGGCGACGGAGACCGACCCGACGGCCGACGACTGGGACGGCACGATCTACGCCGTGAACCAGACCGCGAAGGACGCCACCTCGGACGAGTCACGCTCGGCGTCGCCGGCACCGAGCGCGTTCAGCGCGGACTCCGACGCCGCGAAGCGCGCCGAGAGCTGCGCCGTCGAGGCCGCCGACCGCTGACCCCGCCCCAGGCCTGGTGCCGCGCGGCCCCGTGCTGCTCGCCGGCGGGCCGTCCCGGGCTCCGGTCGGCCCGGCTCAGGTCTGACAGCGCGGGCACCAGTAGGTGTCCCGCAGCGTGAGCTCCGAGTCGCCGAGCTCGCCCCGACGCACCGGGGTCCCGCACCGCAGGCAGGGCTTGCCGGCGCGGCCGTAGACCCAGAAGCGGCGCCCGGGCCGGTCGACGCCCGTCGTGACGCGGTTGCTGCGGTCACGGTTCATCGTGATGAGCCGGTGCGACAGCGCGATCGCCCGCGCCGGGTCCGGCACCTGTCCGACGGGTCGCGTCGGCAGCACCCCCCGCAGGAAGCACAGCTCGTTCCGGTACACGTTGCCGAGTCCGGCCAGCACGCGCTGGTCGAGCAGCGCGAGCCCGATCGGGCGCTCCGGGTCCGCCGTCAGGTTCTCGAGCGCCCGGTCGGCGTCCCAGTCGGGACCGAGCAGGTCGGGGCCGAGGTGCCCGACGACCTCGGACTCCTGGTCGCGCGGGACGACCTCGAGCACCCCGAGGGTGAACCCGACGGTGGAGACGTCCTCGGCGTCGAGCACGACCCGGGCCTGGTGCGCGGGCCGTCGCCACCGCTCCCCGGGCGCGTAGACGTCCCAGCGGCCCTCCATCTTCAGGTGCGAGTGCACGGTCACGTCGCCGATGCGGTGCAGCAGGTGCTTGCCGCGGGGCACGACCTCGTCGACCGTCCGTCCGACCAGGTCGAGGGTCGCGAACGCGGGGACGCGGAAGTCCGAGCGGGTCAGGACCTTGCCCGCGAGCGCGGTGTGCAGGCGCCGGGCAGCGCGGAAGACGGTGTCACCCTCGGGCACGGCACACCTCCGCTGCGGCTCGTCCGGTCGGCCGTGTCACGTCCCGTGCACCGGCGCACGCCCGGGAGGCCCTGGTCGCGTCAGACACGCAGCCGCAGTCCCTGCGGGGTCGCCGTGAACCCCGCCTCGCGCAGTGCCGACCCGAGCGGCGTCTCCAGCACGAAGTCGCCGTCCACCCGCTCCACCGAGAGCTTCCGCAGCCCGCTCCGCACGGTGGCGGCGATCGAACGCGCCGCGACCGCGAGGTCCGCCGGGTCGTCGGTGAAGGTCAGGACGGACTTCCCACCGCGCTCGACGTAGACCGCGAGGCGGCCGTCGACCGTGGTCACGAGGGCTCCGGCCTTCCGCCCGGGTCGGTGACCGCGACCGGTCGTCGACGTCGACCGGCTGGCGGGGACGGCCGCACCACGGGCGCCCGTCGGCGCGGGGTCGGCCGTGGGACCGGGAGCAGCGGGGTCGGCGTCCGGGTCGGCGGGGGCGTCGTCCGACGGCCACGGCAGTGCCGCACCGTAGGGGTTCGCCGGGTCCGTCGCCGCGAGCGTGAGTGCCTGGCGTTCGCGGTCCGGGTCGGCGCGCTCGTCGTCGTCGAGGTCGCGTGCGTAGGTCCGGAGCCGGTCCACCGTCGGGCTCGTCGCGAACTGTGCCGCCCCGAGCCCCTCGACGAAGTACCCGCGGCGTGCCCGGCCGGACTCCTCGAACCGGCTGAGCACCCGGTAGACGCCGGCGAACCCGCCACGGACGCCCTCGACCTGCACGGCACCGCGGGTCACGACGCCGTAGCGCTCGAGCAGCTGCTCGGCGGTCGCTGCCGCACGCAGCGTCGAGTCGGACTCGGCGAGCGGCAGGATCGACCACCGACCACCCACGGACGGCGGACCGGACTGCGACGGCAGCGTCGGCCGACGCCGCCCGCGGTACGCCCGGGCCCGCGGCGCGCTCGTCGACCTCGCCTTGCCGCCGAGCATCGACCGCAGCGGCGCGAACGTGTCGTTCGTGACCTGTCCGGCCCAGACCAGGTCCCACAGCGCGGTCGTCAGGGCCTGGTCGTCCGTGCTGCCGACCGCCTGGCCGAGCTGCCGGAAGAAGTAGGCACCACCGCCGGCCAGCGCTCCGAGGACGTCGCGCTGCAGCTCGGTGGTCTCGCCGCCGTCGGGCTCCGCCAGGGTCGTCGACGCGGTCTCGGCGAGGTGCAGGCGCACCCAGCCGTCGTTCCCGGGCAGCGTGCCGCCGCCCGACCACAGGACCTCGCCGGTGGCGGTCAGCTCGTCGAGCATGCTCGTGGAGTAGTCGCTCACGCGGGACGGCAGCACGAGGGTCTCCCACGAGCTCGCGGGCAGGGCGACGCCGGCCAGCTGATCGATGACCTGCAGCACCCCGTCGACCCCGCGCAGCCCGCCGCGGGTGCCGGGCGCCTGGACGTGCTGCCACGCCGGCAGGAACCGGGCGAGGGTGTCCGGCGACACCGGCTCGACCTCGTGCCGGAGCGCGGCGAGGGACTTCGTCCGGATGCGGCGGAGCACCTCGGCGTCGCACCACTCGGCGCCCTGGCGGTCCGGGCGGAACTCGCCCTCGACCACGCGGCGGTCGGCGACCAGGCGGCGCAGGGTGTCCTGCACCACGGCGATGCCGAGGCCGAGCCGGCTCGCGGCCTCCTGCGCGGCGAACGGTCCGTGCGACCGGGCGTACCGGCCGACCAGGTCGCCGAGCGGGTCCGCGACGGGTTCGACGAAGGCGGTCGGCACGCCGATCGGCAGCGGGACGCCGAGGGCGTCGCGGAGGCGGGAGGCGTCCTCGATCACCGACCAGCGCGTCGCACCGCCCTGCGTGAACGACAGCACACGACGGTCGCGCTCGAGGGTCTCCAGCGCCGACCGGACGGTCGCACGCGCGGCGTCGGGGTCAGCGGCGTCGGCCACCCAGCTGCGGGCGACGAGCTCGTCCAGCTCGAGGGCGCCGACGAGCCGCAGCACGTCGACGAGCCCCTCGGTGTCGCGCGCTCGACGGTCGGGGGGGAGCCGCTGCAGGTCGCGCTCGACGGAGGCGATGACCGCCGGGTCGAGGAGCTCGCGGAGCTCGGCCCGTCCGAGCAGCTCTCCGAGCAGCGTCGAGTCGAGCGACAGTGCCGCCGCCCGGCGCTCGGCCAGCGGCGAGTCGCCCTCGTACATGAAGGCCGCGACGTACCCGAACAGGATCGACCGGGCGAACGGCGACGGCTGCTCGGTCTCGCGCTCGACCAGGCGGATGCGGCGCTCGGCGATCTGGTCCGAGATGCCGAGCAGCGCCGGCACGTCGTAGACGTCCTGCAGGACCTCGCGCACGGTCTCGAGCACGATCGGGAACGTCGGGTACTTCCGCGCGACCTCGAGCAGCTGCGACGCCCGCTGGCGCTGCTGCCAGAGCGGCGACCGCTGCCCGGGGTTCCGCCTCGGCAGGAGCAGGGCCCGGGCCGCGCACTCGCGGAAGCGGGCGGCGAAGAGCGCCGAGCCGCCGACCTCGTCGGTGACGAGCGCCTCGAGGTCGTCGCGCTCGAACACGAACAGGTCGGCGCCGGGCGGTTCCGCGTCGGTCTCCGGGATCCGCACCACGATGCCGTCGTCGGCCGCCATCGCGTCGCCGTCGATGCCGTGCCGTTCGCGCAGCCGGGCGCCGACCGCCAGGGCCCACGGCGCGTGCACCTGCATGCCGTAGGGCGAGTGCAGGATGAGCCGCCAGTCGCCGAGCTCGTCGCGGAACCGCTCGACCACGAGCGTGGTGTCGTTCGGCACGTGACCGGTCGCCGCACGCTGGTCGCGCAGGAAGGTCAGCAGGTTCGTCACGGCCCGCTCGTCCAGCCCGCCGGAGGCGACCCGGGCACGCGCGTCGTCGTCGGAGGCCGCGTCGACCTCGCGCACGAACGCACCGGTCGCCCGTCCCAGCTCGGCGGGACGACCGATGCCGTCGCCCTTCCAGAACGGGACCCGCCCGGGCTGCCCGAACGCCGGGCTGACGATGACCCGGTCGTGCGTGATCTCCTCGATGCGCCAGCTCGTCGCGCCGAGGGCGAAGACGTCGCCGACGCGGGACTCGTAGACCATCTCCTCGTCGAGCTCGCCGACGCGCGATGCCTTCTCGCCGACCATGAAGACGCCGAACATGCCGCGGTCCGGGATCGTGCCGCCGCTCGTCACCGCGAGTCGCTGGGCGCCCGGACGCCCGGTCAGGGTCCCGTGCACGCGGTCCCACACCAGGCGCGGCCGGAGTTCGGCGAACTCGTCGCTCGGGTACCGCCCGGTCACCAGGTCGAGCGTCGCCTCGAACGCCGACCGCGGCAGCGAGCTGAACGGGGCGCTCCGCCGGACGAGCTCGAACCAGTGCTCCACCTCGACGGTGTCGATCGACCCGGCGGCCACGGTGTGCTGCGCGAGGACGTCGAGCGGGTTCGCGGGCACCGAGATCGACTCGATCTGCCCGGAGACCATGCGCTCGACGGTGACCGCGCTGTTCACGAGGTCGGCGCGGTGCTTGGGGAACAGCACGCCGCGCGAGATCTCGCCGACCTGGTGTCCGGCGCGACCGACGCGCTGCAGGCCGCTGGCGACCGACGGTGGGGCCTCGACCTGGACCACGAGGTCGACCTCGCCCATGTCGATGCCGAGCTCGAGTGAGCTGGTCGCAACGACGCAGCGCAGACGTCCGGACTTCAGGTCGTCCTCGATGATCGCGCGCTGGTCCTTCGACACGGAGCCGTGGTGGGCGCGGGCGAGCACCGGGACCGACGGGTCGGAGCCGCCGCCCTCGGTCTGTCCCGACTGCCCGACGAGCTGCGCCGGCGGTCGCTTCGGCTGTGCGACGAGTGCGTGCGCGGACGCCCGACCGGGGGACTGTGTGACGGGAGCCGACCCGGCCACCGCGCCCACGGCCTCCGCGCCGACGACCTCCGGCGCGCCGAGCGCAGCCGTGCCGACACCCGCCGTGTCGACGGCCCCGAGCACGCGTTCCTCGTGGATCTCGTTGAGCCGTGCCGTCAGGCGTTCCGCGAGTCGGCGCGAGTTGGCGAACACGATCGTCGAGCGGTGCTCCTCGATGAGGTCGACGACGCGTTCCTCGACGTGGGGCCAGATCGAGCCGTTCGTCGGTGACTCGGTCGCGTCGGCACCGACCGGCGGGGCGCCGAGCTCGGTCATGTCGTCGACCGGCACGACCACGCGCAGGTCGAAGGTCTTCTGCGCCGGCGGGGCGATGATCGACACGGGCGCGCGGCCGCCGAGGAACCGGGCGACCTCCTCCGCGGGGCGCACGGTCGCGGACAGGCCGATCCGCTGCACGGGCTTCTCGAGCAGGTCGTCGAGGCGCTCGAGCGAGACCGCCAGGTGTGCGCCGCGCTTGGTCGCGGCGACCGCGTGGACCTCGTCCACGATGACGGTGTCGACGTTCACCAGGGTCTCGCGCGCCCGCGACGTGAGCATGAGGTAGAGCGACTCGGGCGTCGTGATGAGGATGTCCGGCGGCTGCCGCAGGAGCCGCTGCCGGTCGGACGACGGGGTGTCACCGCTCCGGACGCCCACCGTGACCTCGGGCGGTTCCGTCCCGAGCCGACGCGCGGTCTGCGTGATGCCGACGAGCGGGCTGCGGAGGTTCCGCTCGACGTCGACACCGAGGGCCTTGAGCGGAGAGACGTAGAGCACCCTCGTGCGCTGCTTCGCCGGCGGACGGTCGCTCGCGCTGATGAGCCGGTCGATCGACCAGAGGAACGACGCCAGCGTCTTGCCGGAGCCGGTCGGGGCGACCACGAGCGCGTGCTGCCCGGTGGAGATCGCGTCCCACGCGCCGGCCTGCGCCGCGGTCGGGCCGGGGAACGCGCCGCGGAACCACTCCGCGGTCGCGGGGGAGAAGCGCTCGAGGACGTCCGTCATGGTCCGTCCCATCCTGCCCGTCGCCACCGACAGCGGTCCGAGGGAGGACGGGTGCTTGACAGGCCGATCCGTAGCGATCTATCGTTGACCCATCGCGATAGGAACACAACGCATCGCGAGCTCACGTCACCACCGACAGGAAGGAGTCATCATGCGCCCCTCGTACGATGACCTCGACAGCACCACGCCCCGCCGCGGCCCCCGCGGCACCGGTCCGCGCGGCCCCCGCTTCGGCGGCGCGCGGCAGCACCACGGCCACGGCTTCCCCGGCCGCGACCGCGGCGACCACGACCACGGCGGACGCGGCGGCTTCGGCCCCGGGTTCGGCGGACGCGGCGGCTTCGGCCCGGGCTTCGGTCCCGGCTTCGGCGGCGGCCCCGGCTTCGGGCGCGAGCGCCGCCGTCGCGGCGACGTCCGCCTCGCGATCCTCGGGCTGCTCGCCGAGGGCCCGCAGAACGGCTACGCCGTGATCAAGACCATCGCCGAGCGCACCGGCGGTGCCTGGAAGCCGAGCCCCGGCTCGGTCTACCCGACGTTCCAGCAGCTCGTCGACGAGGACCTCGTCGTCTCGAACGGCGACGGCCGCAAGACGCTCTTCGAGCTCACCGACGCCGGCCGCGCCGAGGCCGAGGCGAAGGCGGACGAGATCGCCGCCGCGTTCGACGCCGCGCCGGGCATGCCCGACACGCAGCGCGAGTTCGTCGAGGCCCTCCGCAAGGCGATGGGGGTGCTGCACATGTACCGCACCAGCGCCTCCGACGAGCAGACCAGGGCCGCGACGGCGAAGGTCGACCAGCTCCGCAAGGACCTGCTGCAGATCCTCGCCGAGTAGCGCCGTGCCGGACGGGAGGCACGTGGCGACCCCGCCACGCGCCTCCCGGCCGTCAGTCGGTCACCCGGTCACCTCCGCGGACCCGTCGCGGGAGCGGCCGTCAGGACGCGTCGACGAACGCGGCCACGTCGGCGAGCTCCTCGGCGGACACCGCGTGCGGCAGGCCGACGTACGTCCGGTCGGTCACGTCCGTGTGCGTCGCGGCCCACGCCTGCGTCCGCGCGGTGGCCTCGGCAGGGATCACCGGGTCGAGGTCGCCGTGTCCCAGGAAGACCCGGGGACGGACGGCCGCGACCGCCTCGTCGCGGGAGTCGGTCACCCCGGGCACCACGAACCCGGACAACGACACCGCGAAGGCGAACGCGGCCGGTCGGGCACGCAGGAGCTGCAGCGCCATCGACCCGCCCTGCGAGAACCCGAGCAGACCGATGCGCGGGTGGTCGGCGGACACGGCGTCGATCCAGTCGAGGACACCGGCGACAGCGGCGTCGACCGGCTCGAGCGCGGGGGACCCCGGCGTGCCGAGCGGGTACCAGGAGAACCCGGGACCCCACGGCATCGGTGCGCGGAGCGATGCGACGGTCCAGACGGACGGCAGCGCGGGCGCGAGCCCGAGCAGGTCGCGCTCGTGCGACCCCACCCCGTGCATGGCCACGAGCAGGGGCGTGCCCGCGCGTTCCCCGGTCGGACGGGTCCACTGCACGATGTCCGCATCGATCACGGGGACCACGCTAGCCGTCCACGGCGACCGCGCCTCCCGCCGAACTCGCCGGGGCGACTGGTAGACACGGTGCATGGCCTCGCTGCGCACCCCCGACCCCGACTCCGGCTGGCTGTCCGACGAGGAGCTCGCCGACGTCCGTCGTCGACTGCCCATCTGCTACGTCGAGGCCCTGCCCGTCCGGACCGACGGGCTCGGTGTCGTGACCGAGGTCGGCGTGCTGCTCCGTGTCGCCCCGAGCGGCTCGATCGCGCGCACGCTCGTCTCCGGCCGCGTGATGTTCGGCGAGTCGATCCGCACGGCGCTCTTCCGGCACCTCGAGAAGGACCTCGGTCCGATGGCGTTCCCGCAGCTCCCCGCGAGCCCCACGCCCTTCACGGTGGCCGAGTACTTCCCGCTCCCCGGCGCCTCGGTGTTCACCGACGAGCGGCAGCACGCGATCTCCCTCGCGTACGTCGTCCCCGTCACCGGCACCTGCGAGCCCCGGCAGGACGCCCTCGAGCTCACGTGGATGAGCCCGATGGAGGCAGCCTCCGACGCCGTCGCCGAGGAGATGGAGGGCGGCCGCGGTGCACTCCTGCGGGCCGGCCTCGCCTCGGTCGGCGCCCTGCACTAGCGGCACCCGCGCCCGCGGCGCCGGTCGGTCCGACATCCCCGCACACACGACGAAGCCCCCGGAACCATGCGGTTCCGGGGGCTTCGCAGCTCGGTCGTGGACCGGCTTCAGTGCTTCTCGTCGCGGAGGGAGTCCGCAACGCCGTGCGCTGCGCCCTTGACGTCGTCGACACCCTGCTTGGCCGACGCCTTGGCCTGGTCGGTCTGACCCTCGGCCTTCAGCTTGTCGTTGCCGGTCAGGTTGCCAACGCCCTCCTTGACCTTGCCGACGAGCTTCTCGCCGGTGTGGTTCTCTTCGCTGCCAGCCATACGGTCTCCTTCCAACGACGGACGATTCCCCGTCGGCCACTCGCGCGGCCGTCGGTGAAGGAGAACCTACGCGCGGGGACGCCCGGTGCTCCCACCGGGCGTCCAGGTTCCGGACACAGTCGCTCCGGCCCGAGCGGACCGCTCAGTGGCGGTCGGCAGCCCCCGCCGGACGCGATGCGCGACGCGAGCCGCCGCGGCGACGACCGCCGCCGGACTCACCCGCACCGGAACGACCCGCTGCGTAGCCGCCCTCGGACGACCACACCGGGGCGGACCCGCCACGGACGACGTCACTGGACGCCCGACGGCTCCCGCCCGAACGACGCTGCCCACCGGCGGCCGCACCGCCCGACGCTGCAGCACCCGAGCCCGAGCCGTTGCCGCGACCGGCGCCACCGGCGCGCCCGGTGCCACCAGCGGAGGCCGGAGCCCCCGCGGTGACCGGACGACCACCGCGACCACCGGCGGCGCGACCCGAGCCGCGACCGGTCGAGGCGGTCTCGGGAGCCTGCGTCGAGCCTCCCGACCGGCCGCCGCGACCACGGCGACGACCGCCGCCCGCGGACTCGGCGAGACCCGTCTCGGTCGCACGCGGCTGCCGCTGGCGCTGCTGCTGTGCGGGCTGCTCCGGAGCGAGGTGGCGGATCGGCGCGACCTCGCCGACGAGCGACGCGACGGCCGGCGAGGTCGCGGTGACCTGCTGCGGGGTGACCTTGATCGCGGCGGCACGCATCATCTGTGCGACGTCGCGGCGCTCGGCCGGCAGCGTCACGGTGACGACGTCACCCGAGGACCCGGCACGCGCGGTGCGGCCCGAACGGTGCAGGTACGCCTTGTGCTCGGTCGGCGGGTCGACGTGCACGACGAGCTCCACGTGGTCGACGTGCACACCACGGGCGGCGACGTCGGTGGCGACGAGCACGAGGGCCTCGCCGGAGGAGAACTTCGCGAGGTTCCGCTCACGCGCACCCTGCGACAGGTTGCCCTGCAGGTCGACGGCCGGGATTCCCTGGCTCGTGAGCTGCTTCGCCAGGCGCTTCGCGTGGTGCTTGGTGCGCATGAAGAGGATGCGGCGGCCGGTGCCCGAGGCGAGCGCGCGGACGAGGTCCTTCTTCGCGTCGGCGTCGGCGACCTCGAACAGGTGGTGGGTCATCGCCTCGACCGGGCTGGTCTCGTCGTCGACCGAGTGCATCACCGGGCTGTGCAGGAACTTCTTGACGAGCTTGTCCACGCCGTTGTCGAGCGTGGCCGAGAACAGCAGGCGCTGCCCCTGCTCCGGGGTCGCCTGCATGATCTTCGTCACGCCGGGCAGGAAGCCCATGTCGGCCATGTGGTCGGCCTCGTCGAGGACGGTGACCTCGATGTCGCCGAGGCTCACGTGCCCCTGCTGCATGAGGTCGGCGAGGCGGCCCGGGCAGGCGACGACCACGTCGACACCGGCGCGGAGCGCGTCGACCTGACGGCCCTGGCCGACGCCGCCGAAGATCGTCGTCGTGTTGAGGCCCATCGACTTCGCGAGCGGGGCGAGGGTCGCGTCGATCTGCGTCGCGAGCTCACGGGTCGGGGCGAGCACCAGCGCACGGGGGCGGCCGGCGCGGCGCGGGCGACGGCTTGCGGCCAGACGGGCGGCCAGGGGGATCGCGAAGGCGATCGTCTTGCCGGAGCCGGTGCGCCCGCGGCCGAGCACGTCCTTGCCCTGCAGGGAGTCGGGGAGGGTGTCGGCCTGGATCGGGAACGCGGTCTCCTTGCCCTGCTGGGCGAGGGACTGGACCATCGGCGCGGGGACGCCGAGGTCGGAGAAACGGATGTCCTGGTTGGTCATGGTGACCTTTCGGGCCGGCTCGTGCCGGCCGTGGGCGCGCTGGCATGTGGCGCGCGGGCGGGAACCCCGCGTCAGCAGAGGCTGACGCGGTCGCCGCAGCAGAGAGCCTGGCACCGGGATGTCGGTGCGCGATCATCGACCGGATGAGGGTCGGGAGTCGGGGGCGTCCGTACGACGCACGAGGCGATCGGCGCCTCGAGTACCACCAGCATAGCGGGTGCTCGTCGAACGAGCCGGGGCCGTTCGCGTCGGGCGTGCGACGTGGCGTGCGATGCGGCGTGCGATGATCCCGTGGTGCGCACGCGATCCGTCCTCCTGACCACCGCGATCGCGCTGGTCGCCGTCCTCGGCAGCGCAGGCTGTGCCGAGGCCGCGACACCCGCCGGGTCGACGGCCTCCTCGTACCGGAACCTGCCGACCTCCGGGCGCCCCGACTACCAGCTCGGCGGTGGGTACACGCCGCCGTCCGGGGTGACCATCGTCGAGCGGGACAGCACCGACCGCCCGGCCGCCGGGAAGTACTCCATCTGCTACGTCAACGGCTTCCAGACCCAGCCAGGAACCCTCGCCGGGTGGGAGCGCCGGGCGCCGTCGGCACTGCTGCGCGACGGTTCCGGCGAGCTCGTCGCCGACCCGGGCTGGCCGGACGAGGTGCTCCTCGACACCCGGACCGCCGCGAAGCGCGCCGCGATCACGAAGGAGCTCACGAAGTCGGTCGCGCGGTGCGCCGACCGCGGGTTCGCCGCCGTCGAGTTCGACAACCTCGACTCGTGGACACGGTCGGGGAAGCGACTGACCCGCGCGGGGAACCTCGCGCTGGCGGCGACGCTCGTGCGGCTCGGGCACGATCGCGGTCTGGCCGTCGGGCAGAAGAACACGCCGCAGCTCGGGAAGGCCGGGCGGCAGTCGACGGGCTTCGACTTCGTCGTCGCCGAGGAGTGCGTGCAGTACGACGAGTGCTCGGCCTACACGGCCGCGTACGGGAAGCGCGTGGTCGACGTCGAGTACGCGGACACGCTCGACCGCTCGTGGGCATCGGTGTGCCGCCTGCGCGACCGCCCGGCCATGACGATCCTGCGGGACCGCGACCTGGTCACCCCGGCGTCGGACGAGTACGTCTTCGAGCACTGCTGAGGACCCTGTCCGGTCCCGTCCCGCCCGGCGCGACGCAACGTCGGCGGCAGTGCGCAGGAGTACAGCGCTGCGGCACCTCGCCGACGTTGCGTGTTGCGGAGGGCGCGCGCACGGCGGTGGGCCGGGAGGCACGGTGTGCGTCCGCCGCGCGCGTCGCGGACGGCGGGCGGTCGCCTCAGGCGGGCCAGGCGTCTCGCAGTGCCGCTGCGGCCTGGTCGGCGGACAACCCGGCCGCTCGCGCGGCGGCGGCCAGGGCGTGCGCTGCCCCGGCGACGGCGTCGGGCACCTCGGCCGGCCGCACCACCCGCGTGCCGGCGCCCCGGGCGGTGTGCACGAGCCCGGCCTCCTCGAGCAGCTGGTAGGCCTTCGCGACCGTGCCCGCGGCGAGCGAGAGCTCCTCGGCCAGTGCCCGCACGCTCGGCAGGCGCTCCCCGTCCACCAGGTACCCGGCGGCGATCTGCGCCGCGATCTGCGAACGGACCTGCTCGAAGGGCGGCACCCGGCCGCCCGCGTCGAGTGCCACGAGTCCCGTCATGCGATCCACCCTTGCGTCCTGTCCGTGTGCTCGTGCGTGCGTCGTGTCAGAAGTCGTACTGCTCGCCGACCGGGATCGGCACGGCGACGGTGTTGCCCGGGGGCGCGAGGGGGCACGCCCACGCCGGGTCGTACGCGCACGAGGGGTTGTACGCGAAGTTGAAGTCGAGGACGAGCTCGCCGTCGTCGCCGCCGAGGTCCGCACCCTTGATCGTGTCGAGCAGGTACCGCCCGCCGCCGTAGGTGCCGCGGGCACGACCGGCGCTGGCGTCCTTCACGGGCACGAAGACCCCGCCCGCGTAGCCGCCGTGCGACCAGACGTCGAGCGTGCCGATGCCCGGCAGCCGCACGACACCGAGCCGGTCGAAGTGCACGACGCCGTCGGTGCCCGTCTCGACGTCCATCGCACGGGGCTCGGCAGACTCGATGCGCGCGCGGAACCGCCACTCGGGGTCGTAGTCGGGCACGGGCAGCGCCTCGAAGTCGCGGGCGTCCTCGTCGAGCAGCGGACTGGCCGGGTGCTCGGCGAACATCGCGTCGCGGGTCTCGCGCCACATCGCGTGCGCGGTCTCGGGGTCGGCCGTCGCCCGCACCCGTCGGTACAGGTCGAACGTCATCCGCCGCCAGTCCACGGTGGCGAGGGTGCTGTGCACGCGGTCCTGGGCCCTCGGCTCCTGCGTCTGGCTCACGAGGACGAGCGTACGCCCGGGTGCTCCGGACCCGCCAGCGACGGGCCGGGGCTGTGGACGGTCCCCTGCGGGTGCTCCCGTGACGGCCCTGGCACACTGGTCGGACAGCGACCGACGAGGGGACGGGCGACGTGACCAGGGGAACGACGACCAGACGGACCGCCGCCGCGCGGACCACGGCGGGACGGGCGGCACCACGCGTGCACCGCTCGATCGCCCCGATCGTGGCGGGTCTGACCCTCGTCGCGGTCCTGAGCGGGTGCACGGTGTCCGCCTCCGCGAACCGGACGGTGTCGCCGTCGGGGTTCGAGGACGTGGTGGCCGACGCACTCGAACGCGAGGTCGGTCAGCGTCCGCTGGTCGACTGCGGCACGGACCCGATCGACCTGGTCGAGGGGAACACCGTGCACTGCGAGATCGGTGCCGAGGGTGACACGACCGTGTACGACTCCGTCGTCGAGGTGCGTGACGTCGACGGCACGGACTACGCCGTCCACGTGCAGGTGGACGAGCAGCCGAAGTCCTGACGGACGTCGCGCGTCAGTGCCCGGGACGGCCCCACGACGGGGCGAGCTGCCGCATCCGGAGCGCACGCCACTGCCAGATGACCCACATGCCCGGCCAGAGTAGGGCCCCGAGGAGCGTGGGGCGCATCCGGTAGGTGAGCCGGTCGAGCAGCAGGGTCCGCCCGTCACCGAGGTCGACGGTGGCCATCCGGTGCCGCATGGTCATCCGCCCGAAGAGCCCCGAGGTGCCACCTCCGTTGTCGCGTTGCACCGGCACCCCGTCGACCTCGTACAGGTCGATGTCGACGTGCGTGTCGCCGCTCGGCACGACCCCGAGGGCGTCGGCGGTGATCGGGTGCGGGACGCCGGGGGTCCAGCGCTCCGGGAGTCCCTCCGGTGACCGTGAGCGGTAGACGAGGAACGGCTTCGTGACGGCGACCATCACCGAGGGCGACAACAGGGCGTCGCGGACGGCGTCGACCGGGGCGTCGAGGACGATGCGGAGACCGACGTGCATGCTGCGGACGCTACGCCGTGGCGCTGGGCGGGCGACGTCCCCGCGGGGGACGGTGCACCCGTGCGTCCGACGGGTCAGGCGTGCCGGGCGGCCCGACGCCGTGCGCCCTCGGCACGGTCCCGCGTGCGCAGGCGCTCGGTGAGCGACAGGCGCACGGTCGGCCACTCGGTGGCGGTGATCGAGAAGACCACGGTGTCGCGCAGCGTGCCGTCCCGGCCGATCGAGTGGCTGCGCAGGACGCCGTCCTGCTTCGCGCCGAGCGAGGCGATCGCCGCCCGCGACTGCTGGTTGTGCCAGTGCGTCCGGAACTCGACGGCGATGCAGTCCCAGGTGTCGAACGCGTGCGAGAGCAGGAGCAGCTTCGCCTCGGTGTTGATCCCGCTCCGCTGTGCCGCCCGCGCCAGGAAGGTGTAGCCGATCTCGACGCGACGGTTGGCGGTGTCGATGTTCGCGAAGGTGGTCGCCCCGACGACGCGACCGGTCGGGCGGTCACGGATCGCGAAGGGCACCATCCGCCCCGCCGCGTGCTCGCCGAGCCGCCGGTCGATCTCGGCCTCGACCCGGTCGGGGGCCGGCACCGAGGTGTACCAGGTGCGCCAGAGGTCGCCGTCCGCCACCGCCGCCCGCAGGTCGTCCGCGTGCTCGGCCGCCAGGGGCTCGAGGGTGACGCGGTCGCCGGTCAGCGTGGGGACGGTGGCGATCTCCATGGTCACCGATCCTACGGTCGCGGCACCGACAGCGGGGTCGAGCGGGCACAGGCTGTGGACCGGGCTCCTGTGGGGACGGACAGGGACCGCCGGGGACGGACCGGGACGGACGGGGACGGCCCGCGGCTATCGTGGACCGGTGGCAGCACGCACCCAGGAGCAGTACCAGGTCCGGTTCGCGTGGGGGAGCGCCGGTGCCGACCGGATCGCGCACGGCACGCACCTCGTGGTGTGGGTGGACGTCCTGCCGGAACCGTCCGGGGGCGGGGCCGACCCCGCGGCACGGGCGCGGGCCGCGGCAGCCCTGCTGCCCGACGGCCCGGAGGTCGTGCTCGGCCACCTCGGCAACGCGGCGGCGGTCGCGGAACGCGTGACGAGCCTCCAGGCCGAGCGCGGGGACCGGTGCGTCGTCGCGGTCGTCGCCGCGGGCCGCACCACCGACCCCGGCGTCACCGTCGCGGACGCCGCCGGGGAGCCGACGGACGGCGCGGAGACGCCGGAGCCCGCGGTCGAGGACCTGCTCGCCGCCGGGGCCGTCGTCGACGCCCTCGTCACGGTCGGCATCGACCACACCTCGCCCGAGGCGGCCACCGCCTGCGCCGCGTACACGGGACTCCGTCGCGCGGTGCGGCACCTCGTGAGCGCCGCGGAGGGTGCGGCTGACCTGGACCGGGAGACGGTGCACGCGGCGCTCGCCGCGGGGCCCGAGCTCGTCGTCCTGCGGGAATCCGGCACCCGGGCGTAGCGTTCCCGATCGGGACCGGCGTCGCCAGGACGCCGCTGATCGCAAGGAGCACGTCATGAAGGCAGTCGTCGGCGACACCGTGATCGCGGAGGCTCCGCAGGAGGACCTCATCCAGATCGAGGGGAACTGGTACTTCCCGCCGTCGAGCGTGGCGCCGGAGTTCTTCTCGGAGAGCGACACCCAGTACCACTGCCCGTGGAAGGGCGACACGCAGTACTACACCGTCACGGTCGACGGTCAGGCGCTGCCGGACCGCGCCTGGACCTACCCCACGCCGATCCCGTCGTCGTTCGACCGGGTCGGCAAGGACTACTCGGGCTACTACGCCTTCTGGAAGGAAGTCCGCGTCGTCGACTGACACGGGGACGACCCGGTCGTCGCCGTCCGGCGGGTTCAGCCGGCCAGCGTCAGCACCACGAGCGCCACGTTGAGGGCGACGATCACCAGCGCGATGACACCCGCGACCACGCGGGTGGTCATCGCGTTGACGTCTGCGCCCATGATGCTCCGCCGTGACGTGTAGACCACGAGCGGCACGATCGCGAAGGCGATGCCGAAGCTCAGCACCACCTGGCTGAGCACGAGGAGCATCGTCGGGTCCGCGCCGACGGCCAGGAGCACCACGGCGGGCAGCAGCGTGACGAGCCGGCGTACCGCGACCGGGATGCGGACGTGCAGCAGCCCGTGCATGATCTCCGCGCCGGCCATGCAGCCCACCGAGGTCGACGCCAGACCGGACGCGAGCAGGCCGACCGCGAACAGCACGCCCACGACGGGGCCGACGTTCGCCGCGATCGCGGCCTGCGCGCCGGGGATGGTGTCGGTGCCCGCGACCCCGGGCAGCGTGGCGGCGGCGAGCACGAGCATGCAGACGTTGACACCGCCCGCGACGACGAGGGCCAGCCCGACGTCCCACCGCGTCGCGACGAGCACCCGGCGGCGCTCCGGCCCGGCGGGGACGTCGCCGTGCCGGTCCCGTGCCAGGGCCGAGTGCAGGTAGACCGCGTGCGGCATCACCGTCGCACCGAGCATCGAGGCGGCGAGGAGCACCGACTGCGCGCCCTCGAACCGGGGGACCAGGCCGATGACGAGCTCGCCGGGGGAGACCTGCGCGGACAGCAGGCCCGCGCAGAAGCCGACGGTGAGGACCGCGAGCATCGTCGTCACCACGGCCTCGAACGTGCGGGTGCCCCGGCGGCTGTGCAGGAGCAGGATCGCCATCGAGACCACGCCGGTGAGCACGCCGCCGACGACGAGCGGCAGGCCGAACAGCAGGTGCAGCGCGAGCGCCCCGCCGATGACCTCGGCGACGTCGGTCGCGGCGGCGACGACCTCGGCCTGGGCCCAGAAGAGCAGCCGCGGGGTGCGACGCATCCGCAGGCCCAGGTGTTCCGGCAGCGACCTCCCGGTGACGACCCCGAGCTTCGCCGACAGGTACTGGACCACGACGGCACTGGCGTTCGCGGCGACGAGCACCCAGAGCAGCAGGTACCCGTACTGCGCACCGGCGGTCAGGTTCGCCGCGACGTTGCCCGGGTCGACGTAGGCGATCGCGGCGACGAAGGCGGGCCCGAGCAGCGTGAGGCCGGCGGCACGGCGACGCGGCCGACCGGGACCGAGACCGGGACCGGGGCCGGGTCCGTCGGTGCCGTCGTCGAGACGTCCGGAGGGGGCACGGCGGGCGGCGGCGGTGTCGGACATGCCGACAGCCTGCCAGGTTTCGGAGGACCGAATCCTCAGATTCGGCGTGTCACGAGTCGTCCGGGCAGGGCGCCCTAGGCGGCCGCGCGTCGCGCCCGGTGCGCGCGGACCTTCGCGCGGTTGCCGCACCGCTGCATCGAGCACCACCGGCGGGTGCCGCCACGCGACGAGTCGTAGAAGACGAGCCCGCAGTCGTCCGCCGAGCACCGGCTGAGGCGGGTCGCCTGTCCGTCCGCGGCGACGTCGTCGAAGCCCACCTCGGTGAAGAGCGCCACCGCGTCGCGGGCCACGCTCGACAGCGCCTGGGCCAGACGGACCCGGTTCGCACCCGCGCGGCGTCGGCCCCCGGGCAGGCTCGGGGGGACGTCCGGCAGCGCCGCGAACAGGTTCACCGTGTCGATGTCGTCCGGTGCCGGCCGGGTCCGACCGGTACCGGCGCGGAGCCCGGCCGCGACCGCGGTCCGTTCGGCGGGGCCCGACGAGCCGACGGGGGCCGGGGCAGCGGCGACGGCCAGTCGTCCGATCGCGGCGCGGAGGGCTCGGGCGTCCTGCAGCTCCCGTGCCGTCGCGCCGACGTCGATCGGCTCGGTGTGGTCGCCGAGCCACTCGTCCAGGTCGGCCGGCGTCACGAGGAGCTCACCGAGCCGGGCGCGGGGGCGACGGCCGTCGGCATCGTCGGCGAACCCACCGGTGTGGGCGAAGTCCAGGGCGATCCGGCCGGCGTCGAAGAACCACGACGACCCGCTGTCCGTCCGGATGTGCTGCCCCGTGTGCATCCGCCCAGGCTAACGGCTCCCCGGCGCGCCTCCACGTGCCGGATCGATCATGCGGTAGCCGCGCGCCGCTCCCAGGTGATGAGGTTCCGGCCGTCGAAGCGTCGCGCGCACCGGGCGCAGGCCAGGGGGCGCGTCGGTGTCCGGTAGCGGAAGTGCTCGTGGCCCGCGGGGCAGGTGCCGACCCACGGCGCGAGCTCCGACGCGACGGGCCCGTCGTACAGGCGGGAGCCGGTGTACCCGATGTCCGCCGCGGTGCGTCGCCAGACGGGACCGTGACCGGCACGGGGGCCGGCGAGCGCGTGGGCGACCTCGTGCAGCAGGACCTGGTCCACGTCGTCGTCCGACACCCGGGTGACGATGTGCCGGCTCACCGTGATGCGTCGGCGGCCGAAGTCGCACTGCCCCGCGCGGGTCCTGGCGTGGTCGAACGCGAACGTCCACCCGCCCGGGCCGAGGTGCACCGCCAGCAGGTGCTCGGCTCGTGCACGGACCCGCTCGAGCGTCGCCGCGGGCTGCGTCGCCGCTGCGGGCTGCGTCGTCACCGTGCGCCGGGGTCCCGCAGGTCGTCGGTGGGCTCGTCGCGCGGCGCCTGACCCTTCTGCGCCGCCTTCGCCGCGATCCGACCCCAGATGTCGTCGGCGTCGGTGCGTGCGGCGTCGGGTGCTCCGAGCACACGGCGACGGACCGGCGGGACCTGCTTCACCGGTTCGGCGACGCGGGTCGTCTGCGGCTCGTCGTCCTCGGCACGGCGCGCGGCGACCTCGCGGGCGGTGCGGGGCTTCTCCTCGGGGGCCTTCGGCTGCGCCACCGAGGCCCGGAGCGCGGCCTCGACCGCGGTGCGGAGCGCCTCGGTGCGCTCCGACGGAGCCCCCGCCTGCCGGAAGGCCTGGTAGGCACGCGAGAGCGCCGACCGGGCCTCGTCGAACCGTGACAGCTCGAACAGCGACCAGCCCTCGAGCTCGGCGGCGGCGCCCTCGAGCTCCGGCCACTCCTCGGTCCGGGCGGTGTCGCGCGCCATCGCGGCCTCGGTCGCGGCGCGCTCGTGGCGTCCCAGGTCGTGCAGCACGTGCGCACGGCGGATGCGCGCGGCGACCTTGTCCGACCGCTCACCGGTGAACATCGTCAGCCGGAAGACCTCCTCCGCGACGACGAGCGACTCGTCGAGCCGGCCGAGCAGGCGGAGGAGCTCGGCCCGCTCCGCCAGGGCCTCGGTGCTCCGGCTCTGCCCGAGGTCGCGCAGCCGCTGCTGCACGGCGTCGGCGTCGACGGCCGGCCGCAGGCTGATCGGCGCGAAGGTGCTCCCCGGGCTCACACCCGCGGTGACCGGGGCGGAGTCGCCCGGCGCGGCGTGACGGGGTTCCCGAGCGCGGTCGGGTTGCTGGCTGTCGTCAGGCGGGAGGGACATCGGTTCGAGGGTAACCGCGGGCTCCCGTGAGCGGGCGGTGCCACGCGCACGGGGGGTCCGAGAACGCGGACCGGTCCGGGACGCGGAACGGCCCGCCCCGCTGCAGCGGGACGGGCCGTCGGTGGCACTCGTGGATCAGTTGCCGCCGGTGACCGCGGCAGCCGCGGCGATGCTGACCGCGATGAACGTCGCGAAGGTGGCGACGACGGCGAGGATGATCGCGAGGACACCCCAGACGCGACCCCGGCCCGCGACCGCCGCGATGATGCCCTGCACCAGGGCCCACAGGCCGAGGACGGCTGCGATGAGGATGATGATCGCCCCGCCGCCGAGCTGGCTCATCGCGGACGGGTCGTTCATGAGCTGCTGCTGCAGCTGTTCCTGCTGCTGCACCGATCCGCCGCCGTCGCGTGCGATCTGCTCGAGTGCGGCGTTGCCCGCGAACGCGGCGCCCAGCACGGCACCGCCGACGACGCCGAGCACGAGCGACAGGACCCCGAGCGCGAACGCCACGAGGCCGACGGTCTTCTTCTTCTTCGCCGGCTTCGTCTCCTCGGAGGACTGCCACGCCGGGCTGCCTGCACTCGCCGGCGCCGAGGACGCCGCGTAGGGCTGGTGCGACCCCTGGTGCTCGCCCCACGTCGGGGACTCGTGACGGCCGTCGCGCTGGTCGTACCGACCGTGCTGGTCGTGCTCGCCGTGCTGCGGCTGGCCGTACTGCTGCTGTCCGTGCTGGTCGCGCTCGCCGTACTGCTGCTGCCCGTACTGGTCGCGCTCGCCGTACTGCTGCTGCCCGTACTGCTGCTGGCCCTGGTGCTGCTCGCCGTACTGCGGCGCCGATCCCGGTGCCGGGTCCACGCGCTCGCCGTAGCGGGGTGCGTCGTGCTGGTCGCGCTGCGGCGCACTGCCCCAGACCGGCGCGTCGCCGTCGCCCGTCCGGTCCTCGTTGCTCCGGTCGTCGTTCGTCATCAGGGGACTCCCTCGGTCGGTCGCGCGGTCGCGCGGTCGTTGTCCCCCATCCTGGCAGCCGGATGCCCGACGTGTTCAGGGGGACTCGGCGCTCCTGTACCCGTCCCACGGCCGGGAGGCCCGGCACCGGACCGGCACCGGGCCTCCCGTCCGGCGTGTGGTCGGGACGCGACCGCGGGCTCAGCCGCCGAAGACGCTGCGGTTCGGTTCGGGGGACGCGACCGCGGTCGCGTCGGTGACGATGGGCGCGCCCGCCGTGAAGGCACGGAGCTCCTGCCCGTGCACCACCTTCGCCGGCATCGGGTCGGACGAGTAGCGCCGGGGCATGTCCGCCACGGGGAGGTCGGTCCGCGACCCGAGCAGCACGATGTTGCCGAACCGCCGCCCCTTGAGCATGCCGGTGTCGGCGACGGCCGCGACCGACGGCAGGACGGCCTGCAGCGTCGATGCCTGCCCGCGTGCGAAGGCCAGGCCGGCCCCGTCCGCGACGTTCACGGCGACGATCCCGGTGGGCGAGAGGAACTCGGCGACGGAGCGGTAGAACTCGACGCTCGTCACGTGCGCGGGGATCTGCGAGCCGCCGAACACGTCGACGACCGCCAGGTCCACCGTGCCGCGGAGGCCGGCCGGCAGCTTGCCGAGCACCTCGCGGGCGTCGCCGTAGCGGACCCGGATCGAGGCGCCGCGGGGGAACGGGAGCACCTCGCGCACGTGCTCGACGAGGTCCCGCTCCAGCTCCACGACCTGCTGCCGTGAGCCCGGGCGGGTGACGGCGACGTACCGGGGCAGGGTCAGTGCACCCGCGCCGAGGTGCAGCGCCGTGATCGGTCCCTCCGGCAGGAGGTCGATCGCGTGTCCGATGCGCCGGATGTACTCGAACGCCAGGTGCGTGGGGTCCTCGAGGTCGACGTGCGACTGCGGCGTGCCGTCCACCACGAGCGTGAAGGACCCGGGGCGGTGCCGGTCCGGCTCCACCGACGCCCAGCCCGCACCGATCCGGAACCCGTCGAACGCATCAGCCATGCCTCCCATGGAACACCACCGCGGAGCCTCCGCTCTCCGCACGACCAGCCGACGTCAAGGGACACGACGTACCGTTCTCGTCGTCACCCGACCGGTGTCGAGCACCGTGCGGCCGAGGCCGTGGTGTTCCGCCGGTCCGGGTGACCGCGACGTGGACCGGCACGACCCAGCGCGACCCCCACCGCGCCCGGGTGCCCCGCACGTCGTCGGCGCGCCCCGCACCCCCACCCGAGGCTCGCCGCCCTCCCGCGTGCGACGGCGCACGGCACCACGCGTGCGCCGTCCGACGACCCGGGCGCCCGCGGCAGGAACACGACTCCCGCAGGAGACCCGCGATGACCGACACCCTGAGCATCCCCACCCTCCGTCCCGCCCGGCGCCCGGCCGGCGTGCCACGCAGCCGGACCGGCTCCGCCGCGGCGGACGGTCGCCGGTCCGCCCGGCCGCACCGGGCCTCCCGGCCGGTGGCCGTCGACGGTGAGCGCGCTCCCCGGTGGATGCGCGTGGTCGGCGCCGTGCTGCTGCTCGGCGGGGGCGCGCTGACCGCGGCCGTCCTCGGTTGGCCGGGGGACGCACCGGAGGTCGCGCTGCTGCTGCCGGGCGTGGTCGCACTCGTGGCCGGTGCCCTGCTGCTGCTCGCCCGGACCGGCATCGCGGTGACCGACGCCGCCGTCGTCCTGCACTTCCGGCCGCTGCCGACGCGGCGGATCGCGCGGGGACGCATCGCCGACGTGACGGTCGCCGACGCGGACGCGAGCACCTTCGGCGGGGTGGGCCTGCGGCTCGGTCGCGGGGTGCGGGCGCTCATCCTCACGCCGGGCCGCGGCGTGCGGATCACGGACGACCGGGGGCGGGTGACCTTCGTCCGGACCGAGCACCCGGAGGAGCTGCTGCACGCGCTCGAGGACTGATCCGGGCCGCGCTGCGGGAATCCCGGGGCGGTCGGCGTGCTCGTACACGCCGTCGCGGGGGCGGTCCGCGTGCTTGTACACGCCGTCGCGGGGGCGGTCCGCGTGCTTGTACACGCCGTCGCGGGGGCGGTCCGCGTGCTTATACACGCCATCGCCGAATCCGGTCAAGCCAGGACTGGACAGCGCGCGCCAGGGCGACCTATGATGACAGTTCGCGCTCCCTGGCATTCGTGTGTCGTCATATTGCGGTCGAACACGCGCCCTGGTGCAGCCGGTCCCGTATATGGCGGCGGGACCCGCTCACCGATCATCCCACAGGTCCTCGACGGTCGTTGCCGTCGTGCGTTCCGTGTCGGTGGTCCCGGGGTCGCGCCGAGCGATCAATCCACTCACCTACGTGCTGCTCGTCAGTACCGGCCCGACGGGGCCTACCGGAGGTCACACCCTTGGCTGCTGCGCCCAACGCATCCACCAACCCCAAGAACGGTCGCAACCACTCGCGACTCTCGTTCGCCAAGATCACGGACACCCTCACGGTTCCTGATCTGCTCGCACTCCAGACGGAGAGCTTCGACTGGCTCGTCGGCAACGACGTCTGGAAGGCCCGCCTCGCCGAAGGGCAGGAGCAGGGTCGCACCGACCTCGCACTGCACTCCGGGCTCGAGGAGATCTTCGAGGAGATCTCCCCGATCGAGGACCTCGGCGAGACCATGCAGCTCGGCTTCACGTCGCCCGAGCTCGAGGACCCGAAGTACTCGATCGACGAGTGCAAGGAGCGTGGCAAGACCTACGCCGCCCCGCTCTACGTCAACGCCGAGTTCATGAACCACATGACCGGTGAGATCAAGACGCAGACCGTCTTCATGGGCGACTTCCCGCTCATGACCGAGCGCGGCACGTTCATCATCAACGGCACCGAGCGCGTCGTCGTCTCGCAGCTCGTCCGCTCGCCGGGCGTCTACTTCGAGCGCCAGCAGGAGAAGACCTCCGACAAGGACATCTACTCCGCCCGCGTGATCCCGTCGCGTGGTGCGTGGCTCGAGTTCGAGATCGACAAGCGCGACCAGGTGGGCGTGCGCATCGACCGCAAGCGCAAGCAGTCCGTGACCGTCTTCCTCAAGGCCCTCGGCCTGACGAGCGAGGAGATCATGGAGGAGTTCCAGGGCTTCGCCTCGATCGAGTCGACCCTCGAGAAGGACGCCGTCCTCACCAAGGAAGAGGCGCTCAAGGACATCTACCGCAAGCTGCGTCCGGGCGAGCAGGTCGCCGCCGAGGCCGCGCGTGCGCTCCTCGACAACTTCTACTTCAACTCGAAGCGCTACGACCTCGCCAAGGTGGGTCGCTACAAGCTGAACCGCAAGCTCGGCATCGACGCGCAGCTCTCGGACTCGGTGCTGACCGTGCAGGACATCGTCCGCACCATCAAGTACCTCGTCTCGCTGCACGCCGAGAAGACGACGCTCGACGGTGTCCGTGACGGGGAGCCCGTCCAGCTCCGGCTCGACGTGGACGACATCGACCACTTCGGCAACCGTCGCATCCGCGCCGTCGGCGAGCTCATCCAGAACCAGGTCCGCACCGGTCTGTCCCGCATGGAGCGCGTCGTCCGCGAGCGCATGACCACGCAGGACATCGAGGCGATCACCCCGCAGACCCTGATCAACGTGCGACCCGTCGTCGCCGCGATCAAGGAGTTCTTCGGCACCTCGCAGCTGTCGCAGTTCATGGACCAGAACAACCCGCTCGCGGGTCTGACGCACAAGCGTCGCCTGTCGGCCCTCGGCCCGGGTGGTCTGTCCCGTGAGCGTGCCGGCGTCGAGGTCCGCGACGTCCACCCGTCGCACTACGGCCGCATGTGCCCGATCGAGACCCCGGAAGGCCCGAACATCGGTCTGATCGGCTCGCTCGCGTCGTTCGGTCGGATCAACTCCTTCGGCTTCATCGAGACGCCGTACCGCCGCGTCGTGAACGGTCAGGTCACCACGACCATCGACTACCTCACGGCATCGGAGGAGGACGACTTCGTCGTCGCCCAGGCCAACGCGCCGCTGACCGACGACTTCCACTTCCAGGACGACAAGGTGCTCGTCCGGAAGAAGGGCGGCGAGGTCGAGCTCGTCGGCAAGGACGAGGTCGACTACATGGACGTCTCGCCGCGCCAGATGGTGTCGGTCGCGACCTCGCTCATCCCGTTCCTCGAGCACGACGACGCGAACCGCGCCCTCATGGGTGCGAACATGCAGCGTCAGGCCGTCCCGCTGCTCCGTTCCGAGTCGCCGCTCGTCGGCACCGGCATGGAGGGCTACA